>ENA-OOZN01000120-OOZN01000120.1-human-gut-metagenome-genome-assembly--contig:-NODE-120-length-89283-cov-14.156420_pt1 | contig 89283 bp, 73 predicted proteins | sample MGYA00241187_ERZ501397 | MGnify/ENA primary metagenome ERZ501397 (study PRJEB25962, sample SAMEA2042921) | human gut metagenome | biome: human gut; feature: human-associated habitat; material: faeces... | reverse complement strand
TATAACAGAAAGAAAGACCTTGAGTTCATTATAAACTCTTGGTCTTTCTTTTTTTCGGGACTATTCTTTTTTCACAGTCCCTTTTTGTTGTTTATGAATGTTAATTATCCGAGGGCATCAGTGTATTAAGAAATGTGAGTAATGCATCCTTTTGCTTTGGAGAAAGCTGATAAATGCGGCAGATCAGAGGATCATCTAGCAGGGAAGAGGTATCATCATCAAAAAAATCTTTTAAGGAAATATTTAGTGCTTCACAGATATAGGATAAAAATTCAATCGTTGGATTTTTGTTGCCAAGTTCAATATCTCTCAGATAGCTTTGGGAGATACCTGCTAAATTTGCCAGTTTATTTACCGAATAATTCTTTTTCTTTCTGTAATATGTTATTTTTTCTCCTATGTTCATAAATATATCCCCTTTGTTTCACAAACGGATTTCTAAAGTCAAATAAAATATGCCCAGAAGAAGAAAAAATATTCTGCATCCTATATGGGCATACGTTATCAAAGTAGCAAATAAAATTGAATTAAATTACAACTATAGATATTGACAATTATATCTATAGAGATTAAAGTGAATATAAATAAAGGTAAAAATGGGGTGGAACATATGATTTTAAAAATTGCTATTGCAGATAAAAATAGTGAATATATTCGAAGAATCCTAAATGTATTAGAAACTTATGGAGATATTGATGTATCTGTATTTACAGATGAAAAATCACTTGAAGGAGCATTGGATAATAGAAAATTTGATGTACTTTTATTTGATGAATCTATCGTACAGGGAATAGTGATTGAAAAAAAAGACATGCTTTCCATTCTTCTTTTAGATGAGAACACTGGAGTAGATGAATCATTTCTGGATTTCAAGAAGATTTATAAATATCAGAGAGTAAGTAAAATCTATCAACAGATTTTGGAAGCATATTCTGAAGTGTGTGGTGATACCGGTAATATTATAGGTCAGAAGGCAACATCTGTTGTATCATTTTATTCTCCGATCGGAGGATGCGGAAAAACAACGCTTGCGTTGATAGCAGCCACAAAGTATGCAATACAGGGATACCAATGCTTATATCTTAATCTGGAAGAGATAGGATCACAAAGTTTTTATCTGCCTCAAAGTGATGCAAAGGGATTGTCAGAAATGGCAGCCAATTTAGGAGAAAACATTAATTTTACAATGAAGCTGCAAAGCCTGATACAGAAGAAGCAGGACAGATTGTATTATCTGGCTCAATTTCAAAGCCCAAATGATCTTTATGAACTTTCAGAAGATGAGGAGAAAGAACTGATAGATGTCATATGTAATACAGGACTTTTTGACATTCTGGTAATTGACATGGGAGTAAGTGTTAATCAGAAGGCATTGGCATTATTCGAATTGTCAGACAAAATTCAGGTGATTGAGAAACCGGATGTGATTTCTATGGAGAAAATGAAGTGTTTTTATCGGCAATCCCATATTATCAATGCGTATGGAAATAAAATGTCACGTACGGTTAATTTTTATAGAGGAAAAGATAATATTGTGGAAACAGATATTCCGATAGTTGGAAGAATTAATGTTACGCAAAACCCTGATCCAACACAATTCGTAGAAGCAATGGCAAAAGATTCCTGTACAAATTATCTGTTACAGATGATATAAGGTGGAAAAGAGTGAGGTTATGAAAGATTATTTTACAGAAGAAATCGGCGAAATAAGAAAATTTGTAGTAGAAGATCCGACATATTCTGAATTATCAGATGAAAAATTAAGAGAACGGATCAGCAATATGCTGGAAAGAAGAATGCATCAGTGTGAATTAGATGATGAGGAGAAAGCGTCTTATTATTCATCCATTTCATTTAAGGCAAAAAAAGGTCTTACGGATGCAGTGTTTGAATCAATTCGTGGGTTGGGAATCCTTGGCAAGATTATTAGTGATAAATCGATCACTGAAGTCATGATCAATGGTTATGATTGTATATTTGTTGAGAGAAATGGAAAACTGTCACGTATTCCGGATAAATTTGAAAGTGCAGACAATTTAAGAAATATTATAACAAAGTTTGTACAGGATATGGGTAGATCCATTAATGAAAGTAATCCGATTGTAGATACAAGATTAGAGGATGGATCCCGTGTAAATGTTGTGCTTGATCCAATAGCTTTAAATGGACCAATTGTTACAATTCGTCGATTCCCGGAAGAGGGAATGACCATTCAAAAGCTCATCGGATATAAATCTATTACATCAGAAGCAGCCGTTTTTTTGGAAAAACTGGTCAGGGCAAAATATAACATTTTTATAAGTGGAGGAACAGGTTCTGGTAAAACAACATTTTTAAATGCTTTGTCAAATTATATCCCCTCGGATGAACGAGTGATCACAATCGAAGATTCGGCGGAACTGCAGATCCGTAATATTCCAAATCTTGTTCGTCTGGAGACAAGAAACGCAAATTCGGCAGGTGTGGGAGCAATCACAATCAGAGATCTGATCAAATCTTCACTTCGAATGCGTCCGGAACGTATTGTAGTAGGTGAGGTTCGTGGTGCAGAGGCATTGGACATGCTGCAGGCCATGAATACAGGGCATGATGGAAGTTTGTCTACCGGTCATGCCAATTCTGCTTATGATATGTTGAGCCGTCTGGAAACTATGGTGTTAAGCGGTGAAGCGGGATTGCCGTTAGAGGCAATCAGACAGCAGATTGCTTCCGCAGTTGATATTATAGTTCATTTATCGAGAATGAGGGATAAAACAAGAAAAACAATGGAAATTACGGAAGTGATTGGAATGGAAAATGGAGCAATTATTTTGAATCCACTTTTCAAATTTGAGGAAGATGAAGACTCTACAGTTCGTAAGGTTTCAGGATCCTTAAAACGTACCAATAATAAAATGGTTCATCCTGATAAATTTATCGCAAGTGGAATATATGATTACCTGGAAGAATAAAAGAGGAAAAACGAATGAATAAGATGCCATACTATAATCAGTGCAGTATGAAAAAATGGGAACATATCCTTATGTATTTTTTGTTTGGAATATTAATTTCAGGCATTGTTTATTTGTTTTATCATATTGTGCCAGTCTCGGTTGTCATAGGCTTTTTGACAGCGGTCTATGTTGAAAAAATGTATGCGGAAAGTACCGTAAAAAAGAGAAAAAAGACTTTGCGGCTCCAGTTTAAAGATTTTTTGGGTTCTATGAGTGTTGCTGTGAGAGCAGGAAATGTAGAGATATATGCTGTGAAATCAGCTTTAGATGATTTGAGATTATCTTATAGCAGTAAAGCAGACATTGTGCTGGAAGTAGAAAATATGATACTCCAATACGAAAAAGGTGGTATTCCATTAAAAGAATTGTTTGAAGATTTTGCAGACCGGAGTGAACTGGAAGATATACACAGTTTTGCAGCAGTCTATTCCGTCATTGAAGGAAAAAGTGACAGATTTGGCGATATCCTTACACAGACAGAAGAAATCATACGGGACAAAATAGAGATTGAACAGGAAATTGAGACAACTATCATATCAGCAAAGTCAGAGACAATGGTCATGCTGATTATGCCGATTGTTATTGTGGTAGCAATGTCCGGTATGGGAAGTGGTCTATTGGATTCATTGTTTACAACAGCCGCAGGTCATCTTAGTGCAACCATCGCACTTATCATTTTTGCAGTGTCTTATATTCTGGCGGTAAAAAGCAGTGATATTGAGGTGTAGGAGGCAGATATGATTTTATGTATGGCAGCAGCGACTGTATTTTTTGGAGTTTTTGCATATCTGTATTTAACGGCAGGAGAAGAACTGTCTGAGACGTTGACCGCAAGTTGTATGGAGATACAGCAGGAGACGATCAGGGAGACACAGATAGAAATGCTTGGATTGGCTGCGCAATTGCAGAAAGACAGTCAGTTTATAGACAGAAAAAAGATAAAACAGGGACAGAAACTGAAAAAAAAGCAGGATGAGGCAAAAAAGCAGTTGGAATTATTGAACATGGGAAAATTAAACGTTCTGGATACAGTGCCACTGGCTGGGTATCGTCTTATACAGGTATTGACATGGGATGCTACGAATGATTTAGTGAAAAAACTCAATCAGAAATGTATGCAATTTAAAGAGAAGAAAGAAGCAATCCATTATACATATTATCTGCTTGCAACTTTGATAGGAAATATAATCCTTGGCATGGCAGGATTGTTTGCCGGAATAGCAATTGGATTGGCAATGAATATGGGAATGAGAAGCTTTTTGATAGGGATTGTCATATTTGTTATTTTTGGTTTACTTGGATATATTCCATATGACAGCGTAAATGCAGTCGTGTCGAAAAGGCAGGAAGATATTGAACGGGAGTTCCCACAGGTAATATCAAAAATGACATTGCTTACAGTTGCAGGAATGGAAGTGAGTCAGGCATGGAGACTTGCAAGCGCAAGTGGAGAAGGAACGTTATATAAAGAGATGAAACGTGTGCTGGTTGATTTTGATAATAATGTATCTCCTGTAGAGGCATATTCAAAATTTATTTCAAGGTGTAGCAATACCTATACAACAAAACTTGCAACAGCCATTATACAGAATATTTCAAAAGGAAATTCAGAAATTGTTACTCTTTTCCGGCAGCTGAATGATGAAAGCTGGCTGGAACATAAGCACAATGCAAGACGCATGGGAGAAAAAATACAGTCAAAGCTTCTTCTGCCGACGATGCTTATGTTTGGTGGAATTATAATTTTGATTATTGTTCCGGTCATGAGTGGCTTCAATTTTTGATCATGACGGATAATAATATATTTTTTACATGAGGAGGAATAGGAAGATGAGAACATTAGACAGATTATATATTGGTGGAAAAACCAGAATGGCACAGTTTATCAATGGGTTAAAAAGGGATGAGTCCGGTGTATCATCCATTGTGGCAACAGTACTTTTAATTTTGATCGTAGTGTTATTAACAGCTATATTCTGGGATAATCTTCAGAAATGGTTTGAAGATATCTGGAAGAGAATTTTAGGTGAATCCATCTAGGAAGAAAATGACCAATTCTGTATTCGAAAGAATGACAGTTATTAGAAAAGCGTTTGAATTTTGGAGGGCATAATATGAGGCAGTTAATAAAAAGTGAAAAAGGGACAGCGATAGTTGAAGCCACGATGCTGCTTCCTTTCTGCATACTTATGGTGCTTGCTTTATATTATGCCTCCATATTTGTATGCCAGAAAGCAAATTTACAGGCAAATGTGGAAAATGCATTGATTTATTATAAAAATGTGGATTCAGACACCTATGTTCATGCTTCGGATGCGATGTCATATCAGAAGAGCGGCAGTGTAACTACTGCAAATGGAAGCAGTTATGCATCCCCAACTTATGAGCAGCCTTATCGTTTTCTCGGAATGAAATTCGAGAATGCAAAGTTCGAAAGGTTTTTCAGATCCATGTGTGGATACATGTTTTTTGACACAGGTTCTAATGTAAAACTGACAACTTCTACAAAAAATTATGTTGTATACAAAGAAGTTAAGGCGACTGCAACGCAGACAGTAAAACCGGCAATCAGTCTGTCGGTGATCGGTGTACCGGATTCTATGAAAATATCGTGTACATCGACTGTTGTGATCTCGAATGCAGATGATTTTATACGCAATACAGATTTTGTTTTTGACATTGTAGAGGATACAAAACTGGGGCAGGCTGCAAGCGGACTTGTGGATAAAGCAAAAGGATTTTATGAAAAATTCAAACAAAAATTTGGTGTCAGCTAGGAGGCATATATGCAGAGGTTGTTTAAGACAGTAAAAGGTTCCATAACCGTTCTGGTTACACTCATTTTGGTGCCTACTATTTTTTTTACCGGGTTTATGGTCGATCTTGCAAGAATTAAATTATATGGAAATCAGGCTGTGATGACGGCAGATAATTACGGAGAGACGGTGCTTACGCAGTATGACAATCTGTTGAAGGAATTGTATGGGCTGTTTGCGGTCACACAGGATGACAAAGCTTTAAATAATTTAGATAAATTGCAGGGGTATGTCAGCAGTTCTTTTGATCCGGCACAGAATAATATTTCGTGGGAACATTTTGAAGAAGTACAGGATTATCTGGGAATGAATACTTTAGATGGCTTCATGCCTTATCAGGATGCAGATATAACATTGGAAAAAGAATTTATCCCGGAATCACATCTCTCGAATCATGCAGTTTTGGATACGCAGATTGGGGATTTTATGAAGTTTCGTATTGCACAGGGACTATTGGATGATGGAACTGAACTTATAGATAACATATCGCAGATACAGAACAAAGAGAATGATGGAAAGGCACTTGATAAGAAACTGGAATTAGATAATGAAGTGGAGGAGTTATTAAAAATTGCACAGAAATATTATCTTGAATTAAAAGATATAAAAGCGTACCCGGATTATATCGATGGGATCAATGATGCTTATATGCTGTGTGATGCCGGTTTTGAAGAAATTATTAATTCGGATGCCTATATGCATTATAGGGATTATGTGCTGGCTGATGAAAATGAGATAAATGTAGCATTGGAAAAGCGCAGTCATAATGAGGAAGATGAAGAAAATGCAGTAGAATTGACGGAAGAAGAAACGGCGCTTCTGCAAATATATGACAATTATATAAATGATACAGAGGCACGAAAAGACAAATTGTCGGATCAAATGGATGCCTATATTCTCCTGATTGAGGATGCAAAAAAAACAGTTCCGATTAACGTTACAAATTATCCTGATAAAATACGTGATTTAAAAGAGTATGGAGATCAGATGAATGCGAAGAAGGAAACAATCCAGACACTTGAGGCAGAACTGAAAGGTATTCTAAATTCACAGGATATTACAGATTCCTTAAAAAAAGGAATTGAAGAGCAGTTAAAAAAAGTGGATGAACTTTTTTCACAGTTAGAATTATATCCACAAATTGCTTCCTATATAGATGAGAATGACACAGCTCAGAATCGTTCTTATGATTCTGAAACGGATGACATAATAGAATGTGAGAAGAAGCAGAAAGAATCTCTGCTGGAAGGAAAGGATTATGAGGAAGAATTAGCCAGTCCTTTGGATGTAAATAAATGGAAAAAGTTTGAGGATGTTGTAGAATATGCAACACTATATAATTCATTGGAAAAAACTTTTGAGGGTGAGGGAGACGATTTTTCTGCGAAGTCAAAAAAGAAAGAAGCAGAAGAATTAACGGAAAAACAGCAGAATGAATTGAAAGAGAATGAACCGACAACAGCAAGGGATATTCCAGAAGAATTTGGATATGGAAACAGGGGTGTCGGTGGAACATTTAAAATAAAAGATCTGATCAGTAGTGCAGCAGATTTATTTAAAATTAACAGTTTTAAAAATGTAGCAAATAAACTATTACTGAAAGTATATACGGTGGAATATGACTTTGGAATGTTTTCAAGCAGAACTACAAACGTAAAAGAAACAGAAGCAAAAGCACAATCATTGACGGGATATGAGATGAACCGCAGACTTAATTACCTATATCAGGCAGAACTGGAATATTTGTTAGGGGGTTCAAATTCATCATCAGACAATTTGAATGTTGCCAGAAATAAAATTTTGGCAGTACGCTCCATCTGTAACTATACATCCACATATAGCATACCAGAGATTAACAGTGCGATTGTCAGTATTTCGGCGTCAGCTTATGTAATCAATCCGATTCTCGGGCTTACAGTTGAAAATGCGCTGCGGTGCACTGTTGCAACAGCAGAAACAGTTGCTGATTGGAAATATCTTACAGAAGGAAAAAAAGTTATTCTGACAAAGAACAAAATTCAGGATATGAACGCATTGTCCGTATTTGAAGGTTTACTTGGACTTGATGTGCAGACAGTCGAGCAGGATAAAGGAATGGATTATGATCAGTATCTGAAAATTATGTTGATTTTTCTCACTACATCAGACCAGCTGACGCAGAGAACCGGTAATCTGATCGAACTGAATGTGAATGCTGCTCAGATAAAACTACAGGAAGATGATACGTTAACGGAATTAAATTTTAAATTGGACAATGCATATACGGCTGTAAACGCTTCATGTAGCGTCAAACTCGGTTTTGTAGTCATGCCGGATCAATTTGCAAAGCAGATGATAGATGGTGGAACGTATCAGAGTCTGACCGAGTTTGAGAAAAATGGATACAAATTTACAGTGACAAGAGGGTATTAAGGCATATGAAAAATTTTCCCAGTCAGTTGAAAAGAATAAAGAAAAAAATACAGACCGAAGAACAGGGCATGATCGTAGTGGAAGCAACCATCTCATTTATGATATTTCTGATGGTCGTGATTGCAATTATTTATCTGACGAATATCTTTATTGTACATAACAAAGTTCAGTTTGCCATTAATTCAACAGCACATCAACTGTCTGGCTACTCATATCTGTATCAGACATTAGGTGTCAGAAAAGCGGAGCAGTGCGTGAAAGCGGACGGAAGCAAATATACAAAGCCGATTGACCAGACAGCAGGACAGGTCATTGATACGATGAACAAAATACAGACTTTTTGGTCGGATGCCAATACAACAGCGGAAATGTTTCAGGATATTGAGGTATCCGGCGAAAATCTGAGCAGTATCTATGAGCAGGCAGATAAAACATTACAGAGTGGAACCTCGACAGTGGAATCTACCAAAAAAACAGTGGAAGACGTAGCATCACTCTGCAAAGATCCCAAATCACTTCTGACAGGAATGATCTACATGGGAGCCTCTGCTGGTTCTTATGCGATAAAAAGTGCAGGTGCAACGGCAGCGGCAGATGTCCTCACAGGGAATTATATCGAGGGAAGCGGCATGAATGCAGATGCATGGCTGCGGGCTCACGGAGTAGTAAACGGTTATGAGGGACTTGACTTTTCGGGCTCTACAATGTTTTGTGACACAGAAAAGCGGATGATCGATATCGTTGTTTCCTATGATATTGAGCTGAAATTTATCAGTTTTATATTGCCGGAAGATACCATTCATGTGATACAGCGTGTCAGTGTGCCAGCATGGTTAGATGGAGATGGAGTTACCTATATACCCTGAATAGACAACAGAGAGAAGAACATGAAAATGAATTTTGCAAGTGTAGTATTGGAGGCAGTTCTGACGACAGGTCTGTATTATGCTTCACAATATCTGATAGATAAAAAATATAATCTGGATTTAAAAAAGAAAAATACATGGATTACAGATGGAACGGTAATAGCGGTTGGAATCATTCAGTTTATTGCAGCATTCTGGATCGGCATGAATCGACTGAGCAATCTCACCGTCATACAGACTGCGATGACTTTGATATTTTTCTGTGGGTTAGGAATATTAGCAGTGACGGATATAAAAAGGAAAATAATACCAAATAAAATACTTGTTCTCTTGTTGTTATTTTGGACTGCTGGTGTCAGTATGCTTCTGATTTTGCAGACAGAATTTGGACTCACAATATTGTTTGAGTCGCTGGCAGGAGGAACAATTGGAGGAATCATCTTTTTACTGTGCTATCTTCTGTCGAAAGGGCAGCTTGGCGCAGGTGATGTCAAACTTGTATTTGTGATGGGCTTATATCTTACAGGGGAAAGAATTATCGGAGCTGTTTTTTATGGAACACTTATCTGTTGCGTGTATTCTGTACTGCTTCTGATTCGAAAGAAGATTACGAGAAAAGACGGAGTTCCAATGACACCGTTCCTATATTTAGGGACGATCATTACCTATATTATTATGTAGAGATGGAGAAAACATATGAAATCTAAAAAAGTACTGTTTGTTTTTGGAATTACCATATTGCTTCTAGCCGGCTGGCTGCTTTCGGTGCACAGTTCTACAGGAGCAGAAGTCATAGCGGAACAAAAACAGCTTGTTGAACAGGCAGATCAGCTGGCAGAAAGAAAATTGTATGTCAGGGCGATTGAATTATACAAAGAAGCTTTGCAGAACAAAACCAGTTTGACAGTGGATATTCAGGAAAAATTACTGCAAGCATATGAAGCCTACGAGGATATGGGCGATTACTGTGAACTAGCGGTGAAGCGGGCAGCGGATGGAACGGCGAAGGAAGAAGAATATTTAAAAGCAGCAGAATACTATGTGGAACATGCAGATCTTGAGGAAGCGGTTCCGTTATTGGAAAGTGGAATTGCAAAATTAGAGACGACAGGCTTACAGGATTATCTGGAACAGATACGTTATGCATACACCTTGAGTATTGTTGGATTTGAACAGATCCTTCCAACGGAAGATAACACTCTGATGCCAGCATATAATGGTGAAAAATGGGGTTATATCAACAATAACGGAAGGGTGGAGATCGCATTTGACTATGACAGTGCGACTGCATTCGGAACGGATGGTTTTGCTGTGGTACAGCAAAACGATACATATTATTCAATTTTAAAAAATGGTGACTGGTATGGAGCAGATGATGGCAGCAGTTACGAAAAAATGTCAGATGTACTCATGGTAAGCGGTTCACATATTCTTGGTCAAAGGAAGGGAAGTTATAGTTATTATGATTACGATTTTGAGCCTTTGGCAGAGGCGTTTCAATTTGAAAAGATGACAGGAAATGCATGTGGTGTGGCAGCAGTGTGTAAAGATGGCAAATGGGGTGTGATAACAGATTCGGGTAAGACGGTAACAGACTTTATTTATGAGGATGCGGCTGTTAATTCTCTTGGAAATGCATTTGCAGGTGACAGGGCTATGGTCAAAGAAAATGGAAAATGGCATCTGATAGATACCGAGGGCAACAGAATTGGGGAGCAAGAGTTTGATAATGCAAAAGCTCCGGAAAGTAATGGGTATATCGCTGTTGCAAACAATGATGGCAGGTGGGGATATATTGATCGCAATGGGGAATTGATCATTGATTACCAATATAATGATGCAAAATCGTTTTCGCAGAAGCTGGGAGCAGTGCAGAGTGTAAATGATTGGTGTTATATCAGTATATACAATGAAAAAGTCATTGATGAGCCGCTGCAGGCGGCAGAACCTTTTCATAACGGAATAGCGCAGGCAGAGACTTGTGAAGGAATGTCATTGATAAAACTGAAATATTTTGAAAATGAATAAAGGAGTATCAGGAAAATGAATAAAGAGAGTTTTTCATTGCAAAGTACATTAGAGGCAAATTTTCTGAATGTTATCTTGCCGGAAAATCCGGAGATTGATGAGATCGCTGAAAAAGTAATAAGAGAGGACAAGCCGGATTTTTTAATCTCTTACAGGGATGTGAATATAAACGGAAATATTACTTTGAAGTATAAACTGATCAATACGATTGCTTTAGCATATTCTGACCGGAATATGACAAAAGATCAGTTTATTGTGCTGTACATGAGCTTATTGAATCCGTTCATACAAGGGAAAGACTGGTTTTTGGATTATCATAATTTTTGTATTGACGAAAGATACATTTTTTTAGATAAACAGACAATGAAAGCAAGTTATATTTATGTGCCGGAAGCAAGCTTTCAAAATCAGGATGAAGATATAGTTCAGTTTTTTAAGAAAATTTTCAGTCAGATTAAGATTGTAAATGATCCGGCTTTCCAGGTGACCATGTATCAGTATTTTATATCAGATCATGTGAATTTTACGGACTTATATCAGCTTTTGCAGAAAGAAATGAAAGCAGATATGAAAACAGCCGAGATAAGGATGCCAAAAGTGCCTGAAAAACCGGAGATAAAAAATACCGGGACAAAGAGCATGCAGCCATTGGCGGAACAAAATGTACATGTAAAAGCTGTGGAAGCCAAAGCAGAACAGCAGGTAGAAAACTCTCCATTTGATATTTTTGATACTGGCAAAAAGAAAACAAATTCCGGAGATTCTGCAATTAACGCATTATTTGGTGGAAAAGATAAAAAGAAGGATGACAAATCTGGAAAGGCAGATAAGAAGAACACAGGCTTTAATCTGTTTGGAAAAAGGAAAAACAAAAAAGATATAAATGATACAAAGGAAGAACAGCTTGTGGAGAGACAGAAGAATGCAGAAATGCAAAATGTGTATGACAATGCATTCGAGTCAGATAAAACAGAAACGCCACAACAATGTTCAGATATAACTGAAACAGAGGATGAGGGCAATAACTTTGCCGTAAATGCGTATTTAGAATTACTGCACTCAGAAATTCCGGGTGCGATAGAAAGGATAAATCTGAATTTTGCAGGCCCTTATATAACCATAGGCAGAATGTCTTCAGATGAGACAAAACCGGATGTATGTTTTAATAAAGAATTTACCAGAATCGGAAGGAAACATGCCAGAATTGAAAGAGCTGGAAACGGATATTGTATCATTGATCTTGGTTCAGCGAATCATACATTATTAAACGGAAATACTCTGATACCAAATCAGCCGTATCCATTAGAAAATAATGCCATTTTGGAATTTACAAAAAGCAAACCGGTAAAATATAGGGTGGTAATTCTTTCCTGACAGAAGGAGTTGTGCGTGAACAGATTAAAAAGAAGAAGCAGATTATGTGTTGGATGTAAAACGTATATTGGAAATACACGGGATGAAAATCAGGATTCAATTGTGCTAAGAGCATTACAGCAACAACAAAAATATTTTGTTGTTGCTGCTGTGTGTGATGGCATAGGTGGATTGGAACATGGTGAACTGGCATCACAGATTGTCATAAAACAGATTGAAGAATGGTATCTGCAGATTAACAGCTGGATTGATATTGAAACTGTAGATATAGAAATACTTATCTGTCATCTGAAAGATCTTGCAGAGGAGTGTAATGCAACAGTAAGAAAGCTGCAGCAGGAAAAAAATATTCATACAGGAACAACGATGTCACTTTTCATGCTTGTGAGAAATTATTATTTTATCATCCAGGTGGGCGATAGCAGAGTGTATTTGTACAGGGAGAAACGATTACATCAGCTGACCGTAGATGCAAGCACTACGAAATTGAAAAATGGCAGGATGAAACAGTATTTAAATAATTATCTGGGGAAGTCAGATGAACTCTGGTTTTCATGTGAAAATGGTGAGATTCTGCCGCAGGATATTTTTGTTATCTGTTCAGATGGATTTTATCATTATTTCAGTGAAAACGATATGAGACAGTATGAGACTATGATAAGAAAAAAGCAGAGGACAAATGAAGTATGTGACATATTGATTAATACAATGATGGAGCGGGGCGAGAGAGATAATATATCTGTTGGCTTCGTTACAGTATGAGGAAAATAATATGGGTGGAGTATCACAGATGGACAGCTGGTTTTATGGTGGAATCATACTTATGGGAGTAGCTGTTTTGCTGGCAGTTGTAAGTATAGTCATTTTTAAGATAAAAAAGAAAAAAATTGCAGCAAGATTAAAGGATAAGTATGGAGAGTATATATAAAACTTATAACAGATAAGGAAAAGAATGATGTCTCAGGTAATAGCAGGAATTTATGAAATTGATCAGAAAATTGGTGCCGGTGGCGGCGGGGTTGTATATCTTGGAAGACACCTGCGTCTTCAGAAACTGGTTGTGTTAAAAGCAGACAGGAGAAATCTGAATACCAGACCGGAAGCGTTAAGACGTGAAGTGGATATGCTGAAAAATCTTAGTCATACTTATATACCACAGGTCTATGATTTTGTTCAGGAAAATGGTGTGGTCTATACCGTTATGGACTATATTGAAGGCGAGAGTCTCGACAAAATACTGGCGAGAGGTGAAAAAATAGCGCAGCCACTGATTGTAAAATACGCCTGCCAGCTGTTGGAAGCATTGGACTATCTGCATAAACGCCCACCACATGGAATCCTGCATGGAGATATAAAACCGGCAAATATCATGCTGCGGCCAAACGGAGATATCTGTCTGATTGACTTTAATATTGCACTTGCATTAGGGGAAGACGGTGCGGTAAAAGTAGGATTCAGCAGGGGATATGCCTCTCCGGAACATTACAGTGCAGATTTTATTCGTTATGAGGATAGTGAAAAAACAGTTCGCGATGACAGCGAAAAGACGGTGACAGACACAAAGAATGTTTCTTTCTCAGCAGGAAGTGTTACACGGGGACAAGCTGGAAAACTTCTGGATGTAAGGTCGGATATTTACAGTCTTGGGGCAACACTGTATCATCTGATATCTGGCAGACGTCCGGCACAGAATGCAGAGCAGGTTCTTCCGTTAAACAAGAAGGATTGCAGCATAGAAGTTGCAGAGATTATCAATAAGGCAATGGAACCAAAGCCAGAAAACCGATACCAGACGGCAGAGGAGATGCTGCAGGCGTTTTTACATCTGAAACAAAATGATCTGGAAATGATCCGTTATAAAAAGCAGGTAAGAGCTGTGGGAATATTTCTTTTTCTGCTTCTTATGACAGGAGTTGGCGGTATGCTGCTTGGCCTGAAACAGAGAGGGGATTATCAGGAAGCGTTAAAACTTTCACAATATTCAGGAGAAAAGCTGAAAAAAGGGGATGTGTCAGGAGCAATCCGAAATGCGTTGGACGCTATCCCTGATAAAAAGAGTGTTTTCACAGTGCCGGTAACAGCGGAAGCACAAAAAGCACTCTCGGATGCATTGGGAGTATATGATCTCTCAGATGGATTTGGAAGTTATGATTCATTGGAGCTTCCTGCAGCACCTTTTGACATGACATTATCGCCGGATGGAAAAAAGTTAGCGGTTGTGTATGGATATGAAGTGACAGTTTATGATCTGGATGATGGTTCTGAAATTGTTTCGCTTCCAATACAAAAATCGGCATTGTCAGACTGCGTTTTTGTTGACGATAGAAGGGTCGTCTATGCTTCTGACCACGGAACGACAGCGTATGATATTGCGGAGAAAAGAGAACTGTGGTGTGGAGAGGCAAGTACAATTCTGGCTGTTTCAGAAGACAAAAAGGTTGTTGCAGCAGTTAATTGCGAACAGAATGCAGCCACTATTTATGATATCAGGACAGGGGAAGTGTCAGGGCAGTGTTCATTTGAAAACCGGCATTTGACGACTGCTGAAAATGATATTTTTGCAGATCCAAAAGACTATATATTTCGATTGAGTGCAGATGGAAAATGGCTTGCTGTAAGCTTCTCAGATGGTGGACTGACAGTTTTTGACTGGAAAAACCCGGAAAATACCTTTGATATCTATGAGCAGTCAGACTACATACAGTTCGAAGGCGGTTTTTGTGGAACTACTTTTGCATATGCAGCAAAAAATAATCAGAAGTCGATTTTTGGAATGACGGATGTAGAACAGAATGAAGATGTGATGGAAGCACAATCCGATATGTCTTACATTGTACAGGCTGACAGCAGAGGAATTTTTTTGGCAAATGAAAATCTGCTGGTAAAATTGGACACTTCTAGAGAACAGACAGAACTTGCATATGTACAGGACGAAAATATCACCGGTTTTTCCGTTGGAGAAAGATTTATTGCAGTAGCAGAAGAAAATCAGAAGGTTGCAGTGTTTGACAGTGGAGCAACGTTGGTTATGAGTGATACATGTGAGAAAAATAGTGATTTTGTGTTGATGGGGCACGAATATGTCACGGCAGCGAACCGTGATGAACCGGTGGTAAGAATCTGGAAGGCAGAGGAACACAGTGATGCAGCAATTTTTACCTATGATGCCAGTTATAAACATGAAGAGGCAAGAGTGAGTACAGATGGAAACACTGCAATGCTTTTTGGAATCAACGGATTTCGAATATATGACAGAGATGGAAAACTTTGCAATGAGACAGAACTGGAGAATCCTGAGAGCATTTATGATGAGCAGTTCAAAAAAGAGCCGGAGTCTTATCTGGAAGTGACATGGTATGACGGAACTGTGAGAACTTACAGTGCGGCAGATGGAACCCTGCTGTCGGAAGAAAAGGGTGAAAAACCGGATAGGACGTTAGATGAAACATTTTTAACAGAAAATTATGAAATCAGGTCATCCCTTCATGATGCGCCACAGGTTTATGATCGTGTATCGGGAAAGTGGCTTGCATCTCTGGAAAAAGAGGATTATCTGACGTATGTGACGCAGGTACAGGAAGATATTTTGACAGAATATATCAGCACAACAGGTGGCAGGTATGGAATCCTGTTAAATGACAGATTGGAAGAGATCGCATATCTGCCGAATGTGTGTGATGTTGTGGAGGATACTTTTATTTTTGATACAGGTTCTGGGGAATTGCGGCAATGCCGTTTATATTCCCTCCAGGAGTTGGTTGCCCTTGGAGAGAGTTACATAGAATAAAGGAAGGAGTTTTGTTTATGAAACATATGAGAAAGGGGATTGCACTGTTGCTGGCAGCTATGATGGTTATGCCAAATATGCCGGCGTCTGCCGAAAATGTGCAATCGGAAACACAGACGGAAGAAGTCGCAGATGTAACGGAAACAACGGAGAAAGCGGCACAGAATGTAGAAGAAACACAAGTGCAGGAAGAAATAGAATCTGCAGATGATGCTTCGGTATTCTATAACACCGGAAATTATGAAGTTGGTATTATGGAGGATGATTTTGCGGAAGATGGAAGCTATACGATCAATATACCGGAGGAGAATCCATTTTTCCCTTATGAAGTACAGTTTACCTGTGATGGTGAAGTGACGGACGAATGGTTTATGACACCGGATGATACGGTTGAGATTGGTGGACATACGTTTAAGGTATCTGCCTATTTTGACAATACGGTTGTGACACAAATGAGCTTAAATGTGGCAGGAGATACGGTGACTGTTTATCCGGAGAAGAAAGAGTTCACAAATGATGGTGATGGAACAATGGAGATGTCACTGCTTCCATTGACACAAAGAAATCTGACGGTGGATCTGACAGGCTATACACCAATAGAACTGACAATGGTTTCTACTGACAGTATATTTACCGGGGCTGATGCGTTGAAGGATACGGATAAGGTTGTATGGAAGAGTGCCTATTATGATGATGATTATTCCATCAGCCAGTCTGGAGATAAACTGGATTTAAGTACCAACACAAGTAATGGCAGTTCAAGCTGGGAGATGATTACTGGTTCTGGAGATCAGTTAGATAAAAATGATGTAAGATATTATGTACAGGTGAATACAACAGCTTCTCAAAACTGGCTGATACCAACCGTATATGGAAATAATGCCGAAGGCATCAGGGAAGAACTTATGGTATCAGATTCACAGTATTATGATTATGAGAAAGAGACGCGTAAGTATACTGTTACGGCAGTAGATATAACGCATTCGAATAAATGGTTAGCGTTAAAAGTGAATGAACAGATTTATCAGAATCCGAAATATAGCACTTTGAAAGTATATGAAGGCAAATACGATAGTATCACAGATGCGAAGAATGCAGTAGAAATTACAGATAAAATATTTGCAGCTGATATGACACAGAATGGTGCCGGGTATGAAGTAAAAGATTGGCATGATAGTTGGATTACCATTGTGACATTTGATGCTGCGGGAAATGAAACGGGAATTTTACCAGTATGCATTAATCTATATAATACAACTCCAGATGGATATATGGGATCAGGTTCAGTTATGAAATATCAGAATGGATACTATAATTATATAGATAAAACAAGCCACATTACAAGTGATTCAACAGGTACAAATCTGACTTTTGAATTGTATAAAGGATATTCGGTATCAGAAGCATATTATGTATATTTATACTATTATAAAATGGGCAAACAAAATAATGCAGCAGTGACAGCAGCATTTGAAGGACGGTATGCTTCAATTTCTGAAGCACAGACAGCAGGGTCAATGGATGTTAAAGACGATTTGTTTAGATTAAATGGGAAAGAGGGATATAAAGCAGATTATAGCCAGGGAGTAGATTTTACAATTTTTGTTGGCAATGACGGTGATTTGAATCAGGAAATTTATCATTATACTGTAAAAACGGTTGAGGGACAGACAACAAAGCCAAATTATTCTTCAAATTCTACAAGTGTGGACTTTACTGGATTGATGGATCAAAATGGTAACTTTGTTGCAGTGGATTTTATACAACCGACAGAAGATTCCTATGCAGAATTTAATTATTTGACGATAACAGTTTTTGATGATACTGATTTAAGTAAAATTGCACCATGTTTTAATACAGACAGAGGAGTGAGTTTGTATGCAGAAAATGGTAATTCCAAAGAGGTCAGTGGCATGAGTTATCATGATTTCTCAAATGGACCTGTGCAGTACACTGCCGTTGCAGAAGATGGAAAAGCATCAAAAAATTATTGGCTTCAAGTTGCCAAGAGAACAAGTGGCAATAATCTGTATGTTAATAGCCTTGCAGATACACAAGCTAAAACTGTGAACCAGAATGGTGTTATTTATTCAATTAGAGAAGTAATGTTGGATGGTTATCACAATTATTATCATGATATAGTATTGGCTAATATGGGTACACAGTCGATTCCAAATTTGAAAGTAGAATTAAATTCAGATCAGGTGGTACTTGATCAATATTGGACATTAAGTGGAAATTATGAATTGTCACCTTTGGGATATGATAACGGAAGTGTAAAGGCGGAGAATCTTGCAAAAATCCGCCTGAAACCCAAGGATGGTGTTGAAGCAGGTACAAATGTATCGGGTACGGTAACTATTAAATCAGGGGAAACAGCACTGATGGTTTTGACATTGACAGGTATGGTGGGTGACCCGAGTATTATTACAAAAGACATTCCGGCGGCTGTTAAGTATGTGCCGTATGGAACTGTTATTCAGAATAATAATAAATACAGTTGGAACAAGACATCATATACTATGGTAAGCGGAACACTTCCGGCAGGTATGGTGATCAGAGAAAACGGTGAAATATATGGTGTGCCACAGGAAACAGGTGAATTTACTTTTACAGTGCAATTAAATAATAGTGAGAGTAGTTTTAAGTCTGATGAAGAAACTTATACTTTAAAAGTACTGGATAATACAAATGACAACGTTGAAAACGCAACAGATTCCGGTTATGAATTAAGAGAACGCTTAAGCAATGTTGTAGTGGGAACAACTGGAGCAGATTCACAGAACTTTGTTTCGATAGGAGATCTTGATGAATTTCAGTCATTGTATCTGGATGGTCAGGAACTGACAAAGGGAAGTGATTATTCCGCAGAAAGAGGAAGTACAAGAATTACAATTTCCACACAGACACTTTCACGTGGAGGAAAAGGTTCCCACACAATCGCACTTGAGTTCCGTCAAAAAGATACGGATACATTAAAACGTGCGGCACAGAATTACATTGTCAGTGATGAGAAAGCCAATTCTGGAAACAACAGCAGTAATGGAAATTCCGGCAACAGCGGAGATCAGAACTCCGGCAATAGCGGAAACAGCAGTGGCGGAAGTAGCAGTGGTGGAAATAGTAATGGTGGAAGCAGCACATCAAATGTGACAGCAACAAATGGAACTGTATCGCAGACAGAAAAAGATTCCCAGATTGTCAAACAAAAGACAATCACATATATGGTAGCTGCGGGAGATACTTTGAGCAAAATTGCATTGAAAATGTATGGAGATCGTAAATTCTGGAGAAAAATATATGCAGATAATAAGGATGTGTTAAAAAATCCAAACCGTATTTATGTTGGACAGAGGCTGACATTGTATTTTGATTTGGATGAAACACAAAATCAAAGTGATGCAGATGCAACAGTTAAGACGAATACATATGTGATCAAGCCGGGGGATACACTGTGGAAGATTGCAACAAAATTGTACAATAAAGGATATTATTGGAAGAATATCTATGAAGCTAACCGCAAGACAATAAAGAGTCCTGAAAGGATTCGTGTAGGTCAGATGATTGAGCTTCCATAAAACGAAGATGAAGAAGAAAAGAAAAATATGAATATATAATATCGTATTTAAATCATACATATCATGGTGAGTACACAATAAGCAAATGTAATTTTACAAAAAGTGATATTGGTATTATGGCAGGTAGGTATATGTATGATTTTGCAGTTAGTGACAGTATGGGAAACCATTATGTTGTAACATATAATAGTTATTGGCCGTTAAGTGAACAGAGTGTAGAAGATATTAAAGTAGAGAAGAAGTAATAATAAAGGAAGTTTGATAAGCTAAAATGCCTTTCAGACTTCCTTTATTTTATATGGGATAAAGCAAAAAGAAATGCGATCATGCAAAATATTCCGGTGTTATTCAGCAGTGATAAAAATAAGTTTTTGATAAAATCTGTAGTTCGAGGTTTAAAATAGATGATGGAGATGAGTTTTAATAATTCGTAATAAACAATACACAGTAAATATGCGAACCACGAAAAATGTAACAATGTAGAAAGTGTGCTTAATGGAAGAAAAACAGCTAATTCCAGCAGAAACTCAGAGGGTGTGATGTTACAGTGGCAGGAAGGACACTGTCCCCTGTTTTTCAGATAAGCAAATAGAGGTATTTGGTCGCGCAAACGGATTTTCTGATGGCAAATTGGACAATAACAGTGTGGTGCATTTATTGAAAGGGTTGTATTCTTCTGTAATCGCAGAATATCTGTTGTCGAATAGCCGCCTAAAATATAAAAGGATATGTAAATGCAAAAATAAACAATGTAAGTTTTCATAAGACTCCAATATGTATATAAGATGTACTTATTGTAACAAAATCAACGTGATACCACAAGTCAGTTTATGTTATGTCAAAAACAAATTGACAATTTTTTCGATGCAAGTTATGGTAATAAGGTAATCTTTTTTATCAAAATTGAGGGTGCAAGGTCTGCATAAAAATCCAGTTAAAACTGCAAGTGCAATAGATGCAAAAATTGTTTGGTGCATTGAAGAGGCAAAATTATCATGGTAAAATATCCGAAAAATCGGAAAAACATCAGGAGATTGTACATGAAGATATACGAAAAAATATTTGAAAGACTTGAAGAATTAAATATGAGTCAGATAGAGTTATCAGGAAGAACAGGCATTGCAACCAGTACGATAAGTGACTGGAGAAAGAAGCAGATTAATCCGCAAGCAGATAAGCTGGTGCCTATATGCAAAGCACTTGAAATGTCAATTACGGATCTTTTGTGTGATGAAGATGATAAGAAAAATAAAGTTTTGTCGAGAGATTATGTAGGTGAAGATCATATACTTATTGAAAAAAATATAAGTTCTACTATTGGTGTTAAAAGAAGGATACTGAACTTTTATGAGCAAATGGAAGTCAATAAAGTTGAAACAGATTTAATTGATAATACTACTGAGAGAAATATCTCAATTATCAGGGATGTTGACGGAAATAATATAGTGTTGATTAATGATATATTATTCAAGTCCAGAAGGTCTATTGAATGGGATGAGATAGAGAAGCTGCTGAGAAAATTTATTGGAAATTATTATGAAATTGCAGAGACGGCAGAAAAGATATATATTGGATCAGATTTTCCAGATGAATTTGCACATTCAAAATATACAAAGGCAATAAAGGGAGCCAATGAAAAGGCGAAAGCAAATTCTGTATCTGCTATTGGTGATCTGATATCAATTGCTGATAATAAAATGATGTATCCAGATTATGAAAAAAAACATGGCCGCAAGGCAAAAAATGGTTGGTATCGTTATGATACAAGATTTGGGATTCCTGTTTATGATGAATCAGGAGAAATAAAAAGATACAATATTTTTAAAGCGCGAATGTTAGTTCGTTGTGACGAGAAGAAAAATCTTTATTTATATGATATTGTGCAAATAAAAAAGGAAACGAGCACGCCGCTTGAGTAAAAACTGTACGGTAGAAAACTTCATTTCCTTGAATTGCATTCTAGCAGACAATAGGATGATTGTCAACCCGGCTTTTCCAACCATCCCCCACTTCTGAACAGAATGTGGTATCCAGTCAGAAACTTGCTATTTTCAGCATTTCTCCTAGTAGACAACGATCTCATTTTATGCCTATAATACAGTTACATTTAACGTTATCATTTATGCGATAGATTTGTTATACTTAAGTAGAAATAGCAAAAAAATAGTTTGGAGAGGCAGCTATGGCAGAATTTATAAAATTACCTGTTGGAATTGAAAATTTTGAAAAAATCCGCAGAGATGGTTTTTATTATGTTGATAAAACCGGTCTGATCGAGCAGCTTTTAAATAACTGGGGAGAGGTCAATCTGTTCACGCGTCCACGTCGGTTTGGTAAGACATTGAATATGAGTATGCTCAAATGTTTCTTTGAAATCGGTACAGATCAGTCGCTGTTTGAGGGATTATATATTTCTAAGAATAAGGCTTTATGTGATGCATATATGGGAAAGTATCCGGTCATATCAATCAGTTTAAAAGGGGTAAATGCAGACAGTTACGAAAATGCACGCAGCCTGTTGAAACGGATTGTGATGGAAGAAGCGAAAATGCACCGGATTATCATGAGTGGAAATAGGTTAGATGACATAGACAAGGCAGAATATATGTCACTTGTTACAGGAGATATGGGCGAGGACACACTTGTATACAGTATGAAAACGCTGACTGCATTACTGGAAAAGTATTATGAGAAAAAAGTGATTGTACTCATTGATGAGTATGATGTACCTCTTGCCAAGGCAAACGAGAATGGTTACTATGACCAGATGGTTTTACTTGTCAGAAATTTATTTGAAAACGTGTTAAAGACAAACAGTAGTTTAAAATTTGCAGTTTTAACAGGCTGTCTGCGTGTGGCAAAGGAGAGTATTTTTACAGGACTGAACAATTTTAAGACAAATTCAATCCTTGATGAAGAGTATGATGAGACGTTTGGATTTGTCGATGATGAAGTGAAAGAAATGCTTCATTATTACGGTCAGGATACACACTATGAAACGGTAAAAGAGTGGTATGACGGATACCGCTTTGGAAATGCAGATGTTTATTGCCCGTGGGATGTCATTAATTATTGCGATGCACACAGAAGGAATCCGATGCTTCCACCGGAGAATTATTGGACCAATACCAGTGGAAACGATGTGCTGAAACATTTTATAGAAAGTGCAGGAGCAGCAAAGGGGCTGGCAAAAACAGACTTAGAGAGACTTGTAAATGGTGAAATCGTAGAAAAAGATATACGTGAGGATCTGACTTATAATGAACTGTATGCATCCATGGATAACCTTTGGAGTACACTTTTCATGGCGGGATATCTTACACATAAAGGCAGAGTTGATACAAAAAGATTCAGACTTGCAGTGCCAAACAGAGAAATCCGGAACATTATCACGGAGCAGGTTCTGGCTTTGTTTAAGCAGAATGTGGAAAAAGACGGACAGCTTCTGAATGATTTTTGTACTGCTCTTTCAGACGGACACACAGATGAGGTCGAGCGGTTATTTTCAGAATATATGAAAAAGACGATCAGCGTCCGTGATACTTTTGCAAGGAAAGAGTTAAAGGAGAATTTTTATCATGGTCTTCTGCTGGGGATTCTTGGATTTAAGGCTGGTTGGTCGGTCATGTCTAACCGTGAATCTGGAAATGGATTCAGTGACATTATGATTATGATAGATGATGCTGAGATTGGAATTGTGATTGAAGTAAAATATGCGGAGAGTCATGATCTGGAGGCTGTTTGCAAGGATGCGCTAAAACAGATGATAGATAAACGCTATGCAGAATATTTTGAACAGCAGGGGATAAAGAAAATTCTTAAATATGGAATAGCCTGCCGAGTCAAGGAATGTAAGGTTATGTTAGAAGAAAACTAATTTCAAGAAAGATGTGACATGTAAAAATGTTGCATCTTTCTTTTTTATTGTTGCAGTCTGCGGTCAATTGGTTGCAATGTAAAAACGAACATGATAATGTAATAGTAACAGGAAACGGAAGATGCGCAGAAGCGCAAAACAAGGAGGCTAAATCCTCTCCTCACAAGGGTTCGGATTTTGCTTCGCAAAACAAGGAGGATTTTATGATCTGGGAAGATGTATTAGCAAAATTTAAAGAGTTATTCGGGGATGAGGGTGAAATCGGTGTTTATTTTGCACCGGGACGTGTGAATATGATCGGTGAGCATACCGATTACAACGGAGGACACGTTTTCCCTTGTGCACTCACCATTGGTACATATGGTGTGGCAAGAAAAAGAAATGACAAGAAACTTCGTTTTTATTCTATGAATTTTGAGCAGCTCGGTGTGATCGAGTCCTCAGTAGAAGGTTTAAAACCGGAAAAAGAAGCTGACTGGACGAACTATCCAAAGGGAGTTATGTGGGCATTTGGCGAGAAGGGAATGAAAGTAGAGCAGGGTATGGATCTTGTTTTATTTGGCAATATTCCAAACGGCTCTGGACTTTCTTCTTCTGCATCAGTTGAAGTTCTGACCGGATATATTTTAAAAGATATGTTTGGATTTGACGTAACAAATCAGGATCTTGCGCTGATCGGACAGTTCTCTGAAAATAAATTCAACGGCGTAAACTGTGGTATCATGGATCAGTTTGCGATTGCAATGGGAAAAGCAGGTCATGCGATTTTCCTTGATACAGCAACTTTAAAATATGAGTATGCACCGATCAAACTGGAAAATGCAAAGATCGTGATCTCCTGCAGCAACAAAAAACGTGGGCTTGGAGATTCCAAATACAATGAGAGAAGAAGTGAGTGCGAGACTGCACTGGCAGAACTCCAGAAAGTTGTTAAAATTGATTCCCTTGGTGAACTCACGGAGGAACAGTTTGAACAGTACAAAGATGCGATCAAAGATCCTGTCAGGGTAAAACGTGCAAAACATGCGGTTTATGAGAACCAGAGAACCATCAAGGCAGTGGAAGCATTAAAGAATAACGATGTTGCTCTGTTTGGTGAGTTAATGAACGCCTCCCATGTTTCCCTTCGTGATGATTACGAAGTAACCGGTATCGAGCTTGACACATTGGTGGAAGAGGCATGGAAAGTAGACGGAGTGATCGGTTCCCGCATGACAGGTGCAGGATTCGGTGGATGTACCGTCAGCATCGTAAAGGATGAGGCAGTGGATTCCTTTATTGAAAAAGTAGGTGCTGCTTACAAAGATAAGATTGGCTATGCAGCTGATTTCTATGTAGTGGAGATCGGTGACGGTCCTGTAAAACTGGCTTAGTGATTTCAAAATAAAGAGGATAACACAATGATTCAGGAAAGAATTTTAGAATTGACAGAATATGGTCTTGTGACCGGGCTGGTAGAGCCGGAAGACAGGAGATTTACCATTAACCGCCTGTTAGAACTTTTTCATCTGGATGAATTAGAAGATGAAGTGGCAGCAGCCTATGCAAAGAGAACTCCGATGACGCAGGAGAGTGCAGAGGCAGCATTGGAAGACATCTTAAATGAGATGCTCGATTATGCGGCAGAAGATGGACTGATGCCGGAAGACACGATCACATACAGAGATTTATTTGATACAAAGATCATGGGCATGCTTGTGCCAAGACCAAGTGAAGTGATCAAAAAATTCCAGGCACTCTATCAGATCAGCCCAAAGGAGGCAACTGACTATTTTTACAAATTAAGCAGGGATACAAACTACATTCGTAGATATCGTATCAAAAAAGACCAGAAATGGACTGCAGATACCGAGTTTGGAACATTGGATATCACCATCAACCTCTCCAAACCGGAAAAAGATCCGAAGGCGATCGCGGCAGCCAAGCTTGCAAAACAGAGCGGTTATCCGAAATGCCTTCTCTGCAAAGAGAATGAGGGATATGCAGGACGTGTGAACCATCCGGCAAGACAGAACCACAGGATTATTCCGGTAACGATCAATCACAGTGACTGGTTCTTCCAGTATTCTCCATATGTTTACTACAATGAGCACTGCATCGTTTTTAATGCAGAGCATACACCGATGAAAATCGAGAAAGCAACCTTTGGAAAACTGTTGGATTTTGTAGAGCAGTTCCCACATTACTTTGTCGGATCGAATGCGGATCTTCCGATTGTTGGAGGATCTATCTTGAGCCATGATCATTTCCAGGGTGGACATTATGAGTTTGCCATGGCAAAAGCACCGGTCGAAAAAGAGCTGACCTTCAAAGGATTTGAGGATGTGAAAGCCGGAATCGTAAAATGGCCAATGTCCGTGATCCGTATCAGCGCACCACAAAAAGAGCGCCTGATCGAACTAGCAGATAAGATTTTACTTGCATGGAGAGGTTATACGGATGAAGATGCATTTATTTTTGCAGAGACAGAGGGCGAACCACACAACACGATCACTCCTATCGCAAGAAAACGCGGCAATGATTATGAGTTAGATCTTGTACTCCGCAATAATATCACGACGGAGGAGCATCCGCTGGGTGTTTACCATCCACATGCAAAACTTCATCATATCAAAAAAGAAAACATTGGTCTGATCGAGGTTATGGGACTTGCAGTGCTTCCAGCCAGATTAAAAGATGAGATGGCTGCATTAGAGCAGGCAATCTTAGACGGCGCAGAAATCCGTGAGGATGAAGTTCTTGCAAAACATGCAGACTGGGTGGAGGAATTTCTGCCGAAGTATGGATTTACGGCAGGAAGCGGCCTGGAAGGTGAGATCACACCGGAAAAATTACATGAGATCATTCAGACAGAAATCGGTCTTGTGTTCAAAGAAGTTTTATTGGACGCAGGTGTTTACAAATGCACAAAGGAAGGCAGAAAAGCGTTCCAGAAGTTCGTAGATACCGTCAATGCATAAAAATACAGGGGAGTATTTTTAATAAACAAAAACTGTCCGGGGCAGTATCCGTAAGGAAAATGTCCTGTGGCAGTTTTCTTTTTTTATCTATTTACTTTCATACAGTATTGTTGTAAAGTAATAATTGTTCCGTGGATCTGTACATTTACGGTGCAGACCGCAGAAAAATGACTCGAGAGTAAGAAAACAGTGAGGAAGAGAATATGATTTCACAGAAAATACAGAAGGCATTGCAGGGAAGTTCTGCGATCCGTGCAATGTTTGTAGAGGGAAATGAACTTGCCGCCAGGGTGGGAAGAGAGAACGTGTATGATTTTTCATTGGGGAATCCTGCAACACCGGCCCCGGCAGCATTGAACGAGGCAATTAAGCAACTGGTGGATGAGACCGATCCGCTGGTTTTACATGGATATATGGACAATGCCGGTTACCCGGATGTCCGTCAGGCGGTTGCAGAGAACTTAAACAAGCGTTTTGGAACTGCATTTACTTCCCATAATATTGTGATGACAGTGGGAGCAGCGGGAGGATTGAACATTATTTTTAAAACGATCTTAGATCCGGGTGACGAGGTGATCGTGTTCGCCCCGTATTTCGGAGAGTACAAGAGTTATGCGGCCAATTTTGATGCGGAAGTCGTGGAAGTGACACCGGATTTTGAAACATTCCAGCCGGATCTGGCTGCATTTGAAAAAGCGGTCAATGAAAAGACCAAGGCAGTGATCGTGAACACACCAAACAATCCGACCGGTGTGATCTATCATGAAGAAACCATGAAAAAGATGGCTGAGATTCTGGAAAAGAAGGAAAAAGAGATTGGACACGAAATTTATCTGATTTCCGATGAGCCTTACCGTGAACTTGTCTACGATGGAAATCAAGAGGATTTCCTGACGAAATATTATCGCAATACCCTGGTGGGATATTCTTTCTCCAAATCCCTTTCCCTTCCGGGAGAGCGTATCGGATATCTGGTGATCCCGGATGAGGCGGACGGAAGTGAAGAACTGATCTCAGCTGCAACCATCGCAAACCGTACACTTGGCTGCGTAAATGCACCATCCCTGATCCAGAAAGTAGTTGCGAAATGTGTAGATGCAAAGACAGATCTTGCAGCTTACGATAAAAACCGTCAGGCACTTTACAATGGCCTGAAAGAATGCGGCTTTGAGTGCATCAAACCACAGGGTGCGTTCTATCTCTTCGTAAAATCTCCGGTAGCTGATGAAAAAGCCTTCTGCGAGGCCGGCAAGAAATATAACATCCTCATGGTACCGGGAAGCTCCTTCGCATGCCCTGGTTATGTGAGACTGGCATACTGTGTATCTTATGATACCATTGTAAATTCTCTTCCGGAGTTTAAGAAACTTGCAGCAGAGTATGGCCTGAAATAAATTAACGAGAATAAACGATAATTATAAAGCGATTATATAAGAGATCCCCGGTACAGCCTGTTCATACAGAACTGTATCGGGGATCTTTTGCAAGAGGGAAATAAGCAAAGGAAACGCAGCCGGGAGCGAATAAACTCCCGGCCGTGTTTCCCTTAGAAGGGTGTTCCACATTTATTTGGCTTTTTTCTCTTCTTTCTTTGGCATTTCTCCGTAGTATGCCTTCAGATAGATATCTTTCAGCTCGGATACAAGTGGATATCTCGGGTTAGCGCCGGTGCACTGGTCATTGAAGGCCTGCTCGGACATCTCATCCAGAGTCTCCAGGAAGTATTTCTCATCTACGCCGTAGTCACGGATTGTAGGCATGATCTCGATTGTTCTCATCAGGTCATCCAGTTTGGCGAGAAGTTTTTCGAATACTTCTGCATCGTTCTTGCCTGTAAGACCTACAGAACGGCCGATCTCAGCATAGCGGGCAAGTGTCTTTGGATACTGGTACTGTGGGAAGGTACCCATCTTGGTCGGAACCTCAGCACTGTTGTAACGCATAACATCCAGAAGAACAACTGCGTTTGCGATACCGTGTGGCAGGTGATGGAAAGCACCAAGTTTGTGAGCGAGAGAGTGGTTAACACCGAGGAATGCATTGGCGAATGCAAGACCTGCCATGCAGGAAGCGTTAGCCATATGGTCTCTTGCCTCTACATCGTTGCCGTCTTTATATGCACGTGGCAGATACTCAAATACCAGTTTGATCGCTTTCAGTGCAAGACCGTCTGTGTAATCGGAAGCCATCATGGAAACATAAGCCTCGATTGCATGTGTCATAACGTCGATACCGGAAGCACGGGTCAGTCCCTTCGGTGCGCTCATCATGTTGTTGGTATCTACGATCGCCATATCCGGAAGAAGCTCATAGTCAGCCAGCGGCCATTTAACGCCGGTATCCTGATCTGTGATGATGGCGAAAGGTGTAACCTCGGAACCTGTACCGGAAGATGTCGGGATTGCTACGAAGTAAGCTTTTTTACCCATCTTCGGGAAGGTGTAAACTCTCTTACGGATATCCAGGAAGTCCATGGACATATCGGAGAAGTCAGCGTCCGGATTCTCATAAAGCATCCACATAACCTTGCCGGCATCCATTGCGGAACCACCACCAAGAGCGATGATGCAGTCAGGCTCAAATGCTGTCATAGCCTTGGCTCCGGCTTTTGCGGAAGCGAGAGATGGATCTGGTGCTACATCAGAGAAGCATGTATGAACGATGCCCATCTGATCCAGTTTATCTTCGATCGGTTTGGTGTAACCGTTCTTGTAGAGGAAGGAGTCTGTTACGATGAAGCAGCGTTTCTTGCCCATAACAGTACCGAGCTCGTCAAGAGCAACCGGCATACAGCCTTTCTTAAAGTAAACCTTTTCCGGTGTTCTCATCCAGAGCATATTCTCTCTCCTTTCAGCAACGGTCTTGATATTCAGAAGGTGCTTGACACCAACGTTCTCGGATACGGAGTTACCGCCCCAGGAACCGCAGCCAAGAGTGAGGGATGGAGCAAGTTTGAAGTTGTAAAGGTCACCGATACCACCCTGAGAAGAAGGCGTATTGATAAGGATACGGCAGGTCTTCATAGCTGCCTCGAATTTATCCATCTTCTCTGTCTCATTCACGTTGATGTAGAGGGAAGATGTATGGCCGTAGCCGCCGTCAGCAACAAGACGCTCAGCTTTTGCGATAGCATCGTCAAAATTCTTAGCCTTGTACATGGCAAGTACAGGGGAAAGTTTCTCGTGTGCGAATTCCTCGCTGATATCAACGGACTCAACCTCACCGATAAGGATCTTGGTCTCAGCCGGTACGGTAACGCCTGCCATCTCGGAGATGGTAGCTGCCTTCTGGCCTACGATCTTGGCATTCAGAGCGCCGTTGATGAGGATTGTCTTTCTGACTTTCTCGATCTCGTCTTTTTTAAGGAAGTAGCATCCTCTGTAAAGGAACTCTTCTTTTACTTCTTTATAAATGCTCTCCAGAACAGTTACGGACTGTTCGGAAGCACAGATCATACCATTGTCAAATGTCTTGGAGTGGATAATGGAGTTAACTGCAAGACGGATATCTGCACTGTCATCAATGATGGCAGGTGTATTTCCAGGTCCAACACCAACAGCAGGTTTACCGGAGGAGTAAGCTGCCTTAACCATTCCAGGACCACCGGTTGCAAGGATGATATCTGCGTTCTGCATAACCATGTTGGTCAGCTCAAGGCTCGGGATATCGATCCATCCGATGATTCCTTCCGGTGCACCAGCGGCAACAGCTGCATCCAGAACAACTTTCGCTGCTTCAATGGTAGACTTCTTGGCACGCGGATGCGGGCTGATGATGATTGCGTTACGTGTTTTCAGAGAAATAAGAGATTTAAAGATTGCTGTGGAAGTCGGGTTGGTAGTCGGGATAACTGCGGCAACCAGTCCTACAGGCTCCAGGATCTTCTTGATTCCGTATGCCTTGTCTTCTTCTACAACACCACATGTCTGTGTGTTCTTGTATGCATTATAAACATACTCTGCTGCGTAATGGTTCTTGATAACCTTATCTTCCATGATACCCATGCCTGTTTCTTCAACGGTCATTTTGGCAAGTGGGATACGCATTTTGTCGGCGGCAGTAGCAGCTGCCTTAAAGATCTTGTCAACCTGCTCCTGTGTGTAGGTAGCGAAGATCTTCTGTGCTTCTTTCATTGCAGCCATTTTCGCGGTCAGGGCTTCTGGAGTGTCGATGATGGTAGGGATAGTTTCTTTCTTTGCCATGTGGAATCCTCCTGTTTTCATATGATAATGATCTGTGGTTCTGCGGGCCTGTTTTTTATGCCGGCAGATGCTGCAGAGTTTTTGTAAGTCCCCGCGCTGCGTTGCTTGGTTGATTCAATCTGATTGAATTTTCTGTTTCAATGATTATATAGTATCAAAATTCAGAAAAAAACGCAAATTCTGAATTTTGCAGCTATGTGCAAAATGACGAACAGAAAATCAGGGGAAAATACTGTAAATTTCACTCCGCAGAACGCTGAATTATTGAAAAATCCTTTAAAAAAAATCTTTAAATTCAGCACTTTGCACAAAAAACATGTTAAATATTTGTCAGCACTGACAAAAAACATGCACACATATGAGGGGCTGGCAAAAGATAAAACGTATCATGCAGTTAAAACATTAACGTTAAACTTTTGCCAATCAATCATGAACACATTATAATTTAACAGATTCCAGACGTCAATAGCGAATGTGATAAATAATTAACGAAAATAACGAAGAATTTTGATAAATAATTCACAAAAATATCATGTCACGGTAAAGCGTCAAACCATAATTGATAAAAAAACTTGAAATTATTTGAGTTTTCAGAACAATTAAGCAAAATATATGGAGACTTTTTTCGGGAATGCAGAAAGAAATGGATAGATTTGTCTGAAAATGAAAAACAGGGCAGGAGATAACTGCCAGAATCCTGCGAGCAGGAAAGCCCGATGTTGTTCAGGGAAATTCGCCACAGGCAGAGAATCCTGCAGCCTGGATTCTTCCTGCAGAAAGAAACGGTCATGCAGGAAATGATTCCAGAAAAAAACTGCCATACAGGAAATGATTCCCGTATGACAGTTGTGTAAATCGTGTTAAAGATATATCCGAATCCTTTATAACTGCAAAACACTGCCAGAATCCAGTAAACAATAAATAATCGTCAAAATTCTATCAGCTCTTGCGGAATGCAGCACGTTTTCGATCTCTGGAATCCAGGATACGTTTACGGATACGAAGGCTCTTAGGAGTTACCTCAAGAAGCTCATCCTGGTCGATGAACTCGATTGCCTGCTCAAGGCTTAATACCTTAGGCGGAACAAGCTTCAGCGCATCGTCTGCCGAAGAAGAACGGGTGTTGGTGAGGTGCTTGGTCTTGCAGACATTCAGCTCGATATCCTCAGCCTTACCATTCTGTCCGATAACCATACCGCTGTAAACCTTCTCGCCAGGTCCGACGAAGAGAGTACCACGCTCCTGAGCGGAGAAAAGACCGTAAGTTACAGTCTCGCCTGCCTCGAAAGCGATGAGGGAACCCTGTTTACGATACGGGAAGTCTCCCTTGTATGGTGCATATCCGTCAAACATGGTGTTCAGGATACCGGTACCCTTGGTGGAGGTAAGGAATTCGTTACGGAATCCGATCAGTCCACGGGAAGGGATGGAGAACTCAAGACGTACAGTTCCGTCGCTTGCTGTGCTCATACCCTGAAGTTCACCTTTACGCTCGCTGAGTTTCTGGATGATGGTACCGGAAAATTCCTCCGGAACATCAACATATGCGATCTCGATCGGCTCCAGTTTGCGTCCGCGCTCGTCTGTATGATAGAGAACCTCCGGTTTGCTGACTGCAAATTCATATCCTTCACGGCGCATGTTCTCAATAAGAACGGAAAGGTGAAGCTCACCACGGCCGGAAACCTTGAAGCACTCAGTTGTATCTGTGTCTTCCACACGAAGGCTGACGTCTGTATTCAGCTCACGGTAGAGGCGGTCACGAAGGTGACGGGAAGTGATAAATTTACCTTCCTGTCCTGCAAGCGGGCTGTCGTTTACAAGGAAGTTCATGGAGATGGTAGGCTCGGAAATCTTCTGGAACGGAATGGACTCCGGGTTATCTCCTGCACAGAGTGTATCTCCAATGTGGATATCTGCAATACCGGAGATCGCAACGATGGCTCCGATGGTAGCACTCTTGACTTCAACCTTGTTCAGGCCGTCAAATTCGTAGAGCTTGCTGATCTTTACGCGCTCGTGTTTGTCCGGGTCATGATGGTTCAGAAGCATCAGCTCCTGGTTCACGGAAATGGTTCCGCGCTCAACTTTACCGACACCGATACGGCCTACATATTCATTGTAGTCGATGGTGCTGATAAGAACCTGTGTATCTCCGTCCGGATCTCCCTCCGGAGCAGGAATTGCATCAAGGATGGTCTCAAAAAGCGGAGCCATATTCTCAGGCTTGTCCTCAAGGTTACGAACTGCATAGCCGGCTTTTGCGGAGGCATACAGGAACGGGCAGTCCAGCTGCTCGTCAGATGCGTCCAGATCCATGAGAAGTTCCAGAACTTCGTCAACAACTTCCTCCGGACGTGCTTCCGGACGGTCGATCTTGTTGATGCAGACAATAACATGCAGGTTCAGTTCGAGAGCTTTACGAAGTACAAATTTAGTCTGAGGCATGGCACCCTCGAAGGCGTCCACAAGAAGAATAACGCCGTCTACCATCTTCAGCACACGCTCTACCTCGCCGCCGAAGTCCGCATGGCCTGGAGTGTCGATGATATTGATTTTTACACCCTTGTAATGAACTGCGGTGTTTTTGGAGAGAATCGTAATGCCGCGCTCACGCTCAATATCGTTGGAGTCCATGACACGTTCCTGGACTTCCTGGTTCTCACGGAAAACACCGCTCTGTTTCAAAAGCTCGTCAACAAGTGTTGTTTTACCGTGATCGACATGGGCGATAATGGCCACGTTACGAACATCTTCACGCTTGGTCTTCATATAATCCAAATCCTTTCTTTCCATATATAAGTAATCTTTTTGTTAAAAATGATGTCCAAATTTACAGTTTATCACATTTTCGTGAGATTACAAGATATAAAAAAATATTTTTAGTTTTTCATTTTCCAGACATATTATACCCCAAATGCACATACATTGGTATAGACGAAATACACGAAGAGGAAGGAGAGCTACTTATTATGGCAGATAAAATTATTGAAAACAATCAGGTATCGGTTATGGGGCGTATTGCCACCGGATTTACCTTCAGCCATCAGGTTTTTGGAGAAGGGTTTTATATGATGGATATTCTGGTAAAACGTCTCAGCGATTCTGAGGACAGGATTCCGGTGATGGTGTCCGAGCGTCTGATTGATATCACCCAGGACTATGTTGGGGAGTATATTGAAATCCACGGACAGTTCCGGTCCTATAACCGTCATGAGGAAAAGAGAAATAGACTTGTGCTTTCGGTATTTGCCAGGGAAGTGAAATTTGTGGAAGAGGGAGAGGAATCCATACCGGTCAATCAGATTTTTCTGGACGGGTATATCTGCAAACCGCCTGTATACAGAAAAACTCCGCTTGGAAGAGAGATTGCGGATCTTCTGATGGCAGTCAACCGTCCTTACGGAAAATCCGATTACATACCATGTATATGCTGGGGAAGAAATGCCAGATATGCTTCGGCTTTTGAAGTAGGCGGACATGTGCTGATCTGGGGCAGAATTCAGAGCAGGGAATATATGAAACGAATCAGTGAAAATGAGACAGAAAAAAGGATAGCCTATGAAGTTTCGGTGAGCAAATTGGAATATGTTGAGTAACATTGGACAGGTTATGGAATATTGGTGGGAACATTAAGGTAACACTTGCATTTCCAGCCAATCTGCGGTAATATAAGAAAAATTAAAAAAATGGGGAATTACCGGTTTCACTAAACAGTAAGAGGAAGAATCATGGAAAAAGAAATAACAGAGGTTTATTGCGGGAACGGGAAAGGAAAGACGACACTGGCTATCGGCCAGGCTTTGCGCTTTGCCGCGCAGGGAAAAAGTGTGATCATCATACAGTTTCTCAAGGGCAGGGAACGCAGAGAACTGGATTTTCTTGAGGATCTGGATAATCTTGATTTCAAGATTTTCCGTTTCGAAAAAATGGACACCTGCTATAATGACCTGAGTGAGCAGGAAAAGACAGAAGAGAGAACCAATATTCTCAACGGCCTTAATTTTGCACGGAAGGTAATTGCTACCGGAGAGTGTGATTTTCTGCTGCTGGATGAAATCCTCGGGCTTATGGATAAAGGAATCGCTCCAGTTGAGACGATCATCGATATGCTTAAGCAGAAGGATGAAAGTATGCACATAGTTATGACCGGACGCTGGCTTCCGGAAGCACTGAAGCCATATGTGGACAGTGTTACCACAATGACAACAGAGCTGACCGGACAGGAACGGAAATAAGCAACAGTTCACAGAAGAAAGAAGGAGGAAGACAAATGGCAATTTTTAAAGGAACAGGCGTTGCAATCGTAACACCTATGCACGAAGACGGTAAGGTAAATTATGAGAAACTTGAGGAGATCCTTGAGGATCAGATCGCGAACAGCACAGACGCCATCGTTATCTGCGGAACAACAGGAGAATCTTCTACTCTGACACACGGAGAGCACCTTCAGACAATCAAGTTCACAATTGACAAAGTTAACAAACGTGTGCCTGTAATCGCAGGAACAGGTTCCAATTGTACAGAGACAGCAATCATGATGTCCAAGGAAGCAGCTTCCTATGGTGCAGACGCTCTTCTTATTGTAACACCTTATTATAACAAGGCTACACAGAAGGGACTTATCGCTCATTACACAGCAATTGCCAATGCAGTTCCGGAAACTCCGCTCATCATGTACAATGTACCGAGCCGTACAGGCTGCAACATCCAGCCGGCTACAGCAGCTTACCTTGCAAAGAATGTAAAGAACATTGTCGGAATCAAGGAAGCAACCGGAGATCTTTCCCAGATCGCCAAAATGATGTCTCTGGCAGACGGACAGCTTGAGCTTTACTCCGGAAACGATGATCAGGTACTTCCGATTCTTTCTCTTGGCGGACTTGGTGTTATTTCCGTACTTTCCAATGTTGCACCGAAGTTTACACATGACATGGTCATGAAATATTTCGACGGTGATACCAAGGGAGCAACAGAGGATCAGCTGAAAGCTCTTCCGCTGATCAACGCACTGTTCAGCGAAGTAAACCCGATTCCTGTTAAGACAGCTATGAACCTTATGGGAATGAACGTAGGACCGCTTCGTATGCCACTTTGCGAGATGGAAGAAGACACAAAGGCAGCTCTTGCAAAAGAGATCGAGAAATTCGGCCTTAAGCTTGCAAAATAATCAGACTGTAAGCGGAAGGTAAAGGAGAATATACTATGGTAAAAATCATCATGAATGGCTGCAACGGACATATGGGTCAGGTGATCAGTGGCATTGTGGAGAAAGATCCGGATGCAGAGATCGTGGCAGGCATCGACATTGCAGATCAGGGAAAAAACAGCTATCCGGTATTTACCGATATTGATACATGTCAGGTAGAGGCAGACGCGATCATTGATTTCTCCTCTGCAAAAGCAACAGACAAGCTTCTTGAGTACAGTGCCGCACGCCAGATCCCGGTTGTTCTCTGCAGCACAGGCTTAAGCGAGGAGCAGCTTGCAAAAGTAGAAGAGACATCCAAAAAAGTAGCAGTGCTGAAATCCGCAAACATGTCTCTTGGCATCAACACACTTCTGAAACTGGTTCAGGATGCTGCCAAGGTTCTTGCAACTGCAGGATTTGACATGGAGATCGTTGAGAAACATCATCGCCTGAAAGTAGACGCACCAAGTGGTACCGCACTTGCACTGGCAGACAGCATTAATGAAGCTATGGACAACAAGTATCATTATGTATATGACCGCAGCCAGAAACGTGAAAAACGTGATGACAAGGAAATCGGTATTTCCGCAGTTCGCGGCGGAACGATCGTAGGTGAGCATGAGATCATTTTTGCAGGTCAGGACGAAGTGATCGAGTTCAAGCACACCGCATATTCCAAGGCTATTTTTGGAAAAGGTGCTGTAGAAGCAGCCAAATTCCTTGCCGGCAAACCGGCAGGACGTTACGATATGAGTGACGTGATCGGCTGATCCTGACAGGTTGACAGTTTAATCCGTAACAGAATGATACAGGTAATAAAAACGGGTTTCGTGTAAAAGCGGAGCCCGTTTTTTTGAATGAAATTGCGAAGCGATTTCATTCATGAGCATGTAGTGGAACGAAATGCGAATGTCCGCTATATGGCCTTATAGCAAAGAATATTTTTGAAATTTTTGCCAGGATAGAATACTGGAAAAAGTGCCATATTAGGAATACAGAATTTTTCAGAAAAAGGAGAAGATCATATGAAAAAATGGAAGGCGATTCTTTTTGGCACTTTGCTCACTCTGTCTCTGTGTACATTTACAGCCTGTGGTACAGAGGTAAATAATGCGGATGAAACTGTGGACGAGAAAAATAATGATGAGAGAAATAAGAAAAAAAATACAAACGAAAATACTGCCACAGAAAATGGAATTATGGAAGATGAAACAGATAATGACGGTGTGATGGACAACGGCGGGATCATTGAAGATTCTGGCACAGATAACAATGAGATGGCCGGTGGAAATATTACCGTGACTCCTGCGGGAAATGGAAATAATACAACAGCAGCGCCTGGAACTACAGATGCCAACGGAACCGGAAATGACGGAACGGTATCCGGTGAGCTGGGTGACAGTGTGAAGGACCTGGGCGACGGCGTAGGAAATGCGGTGGATGATATTGGCAATGCAGTAGGAAATGCGGTAGAGGGCAGATAGAGTTGCTGTTTATTTCGTGGTCAGCAACTGTAAGGTAACCTGGTGCTACAGATATTTTACCACAGCATTGCATAAAACTGCTTCTGATGCTATTATCAGTGCATGGAAAGAAAACGGAGGACAGGATTATGAAATTCAGACCATGCATTGATATACATAACGGAAAAGTAAAACAGATCGTAGGAGGAAGCCTGAAAGATCAGGGTGATCAGGCGGCAGAAAATTTTGTGTCAGAGCAGGATGCGGCTTTTTATGCAGAGCTTTATAAGAAGGCGGGATTAAAGGGCGGTCATGTGATCCTTTTGAACGGAAAAGATTCTCCCAACTATGAAGCGACGAAAGCCCAGGCGCTTCTTGCCCTGAAAAGATATCCCAGAGGACTTCAGATCGGAGGCGGTATCTGCCCGGAGAATGCGTCAGAGTATCTGGAGGCTGGTGCCAGCCATGTGATCGTAACCTCCTATGTGTTTAAAAACGGAGTGATTTCCTGGGAAAATCTGGAGAAGATCCGGAATGCAGCAGGAAAAGAACATCTTGTGCTGGACTTAAGCTGCCGCAAAAAAGACGGTAACTATTATATTGTCACAGACCGCTGGCAGAAATTTACAGAAGAGATCGTGACACTGGAACTGATGGAAAAGCTTGGAAGTTACTGTGATGAATTTCTGGTCCATGCAGTGGATGTGGAGGGAAAGGCTCATGGTGTTGAGACAGAACTTGCGGAACTTCTGGGACAGTATACAGCTCATCCGGTAACTTATGCAGGCGGTGTCGGCTCCATGGCAGATATTGAGGAACTTCGAAGGGCAGGACAGGGAAGACTGGACGTGACTGTTGGCAGTGCACTGGATATTTTTGGCGGAAGCATACCGTTTGAAGTTCTGGCAGAGATGAAGTAGAATAGTTGCATATTCATGACAAAAAAATCCTTTTGCAGGAATATATTGAATAAATTTAGAAAAAATTTGTAAAATTTTTGAAAAGTGATGTTAAAATTCAACTTAATGTGTTATAATAGCAACATAAAACAGCAAAGGGGATGGAAGTCATGAAATTTATTATTAGTGGAAAGAATATAGCAGTAACAGAAGGACTTAAAACAGCTGTTGAGGACAAGCTTGGTAAACTTGAAAGGTATTTTACTCCTGAAACTGAGATTTCAGTAACCTTAAGCGTTGAGAAGGATCGCCAGAAGATCGAGGTAACAATCCCTGTGAAAGGTAACATTATCCGTTCCGAGCAGGTAAGCAATGATATGTATGTATCCATCGATCTGGTTGAAGAGGTAATTGAGCGTCAGCTTCGTAAATACAAGAACAAGATCGTTGACAAGCAGCAGGAATCCACAAACTTCCAGAAAGCATACCTTGATAAGGATTATGAAGAGGATGAGGAAGTTAAGATCATCCGTACCAAGAAATTCGGAATCAAACCAATGTATCCGGAAGATGCATGCGTACAGATGGAGCTTCTTGGACATAATTTCTTTGTATTCTTCAATGCTGAGACAGAGCAGGTGAACGTAGTTTACAAACGTAAAGGTAATACTTACGGACTGATCGAGCCGGAGTTTTAGGCAGAAGTCTCTGTAGGAGATCATGGGTGAATGATCTTTTATAAAAACTGAATATTGAACGACTGAGAAAAGCTCCGGGAATCTGCGTGGAAAATCTGCAGATTCCCGGAGCTTTTTTTCAGGGCAGAAGAACAGCTCCGGACACGATTTGTTAATTAATTGTTCATTGTTTTTATAACTGGAAAGTGGTAGAATATATACCATATGTGATCTGGATATCAACAGAGAACTGGAATGATTATGATGATTGGAACGAACAGTGTCCTGGAATGATCCTGAATCGGATAGATAAGAGACTTAAATGTCCTATTTCGAATAAAATGATTGGAGCAGAAACATGAATGTTTTTTCAAAAGTATTTGGAACCCGCAGCCAGCGTGAAGTAAAGCGTATCATGCCGCTGGTTGAGAAAACCGAGAGCTATCAGTCCCAGATGCAGCAGCTTACCGACGAGCAGTTACGGGACAAAACCAGAGAATATAAGAAACGTCTTGCAGAAGGCGAAACACTGGATGATCTTCTTCCGGAGGCATTTGCCACCGTACGTGAGGCTGCCAAGCGTGTGCTTGGAATGGAGCATTACCGTGTACAGATCATCGGTGGTATCATCCTTCACCAGGGCCGTATCGCCGAGATGAAAACAGGTGAAGGTAAAACTCTTGTTTCCACACTTCCTGCATACCTGAATGCCCTTGAGGGAAAAGGTGTCCACATCGTAACTGTCAACGACTACCTGGCTAAACGAGATGCCGAGTGGATGGGTAAAGTCCATGAGTTCCTTGGCCTGACTGTAGGCGTGGTACTTAACGACATGAAGCCGGAAGAACGCCGTGCGGCATATGGATGTGACATCACATACGTTACCAACAACGAACTTGGATTCGATTACCTTCGTGACAACATGGTTATCTATAAAGAACAGCTTGTTCAGAGAGATCTTCACTACTGTATCATCGATGAGATCGACTCCGTCCTGATCGATGAGGCACGTACACCTCTGATCATTTCCGGACAGAGCGGCAAATCCACCAAGCTTTATGAAGTATGTGATATCCTTGCACAGCAGCTGGAGCGTGGTGAGGCCAGCCATGAGATGACCAAGATGGCAGCCATCATGGGTGAGGAAGTTATCGAGACCGGTGACTTCGTTGTAAATGAGAAAGACAAGATCGTCAACCTTACCGAACAGGGTATCAAGAAGGTTGAGAAATTCTTTAATATTGAGAACCTGGCAGATCCGGAGAATCTGGAGATCCAGCATAACATTATCCTTGCCCTTCGTGCACATAACCTGATGCATAAGGATCAGGATTATGTTGTAAAAGATGACGAGATCCTGATCGTTGATGAGTTTACCGGACGTATCATGCCGGGCCGTCGTTATTCGGATGGTCTTCATCAGGCGATCGAGGCGAAAGAGCATGTTAAGGTTAAGAGAGAGAGTAAGACTCTTGCAACCATCACCTTCCAGAACTTCTTCAATAAATATGATAAAAAAGGCGGTATGACCGGTACAGCCCTTACTGAGGAGAAAGAGTTCCGTGATATCTACGGCATGGACGTTGTAGAGATCCCGACCAACCGTGTGGTACAGCGTAAAGATCTTGACGATGCCGTTTACATGACAAAGAAAGAGAAATTCAATGCAGTTGTAGAGGCTGTTAAGGAAGCACATGCAAAACATCAGCCGGTACTGGTTGGTACGATCACTATCGAGACTTCCGAACTTCTCAGCAGAATGCTGAAGAGAGAGGGAATCCCGCATAACGTATTGAATGCCAAGTTCCATGAACTTGAGGCTGAGATCGTAGCTCAGGCAGGACAGGCAGATGCCGTTACCATCGCAACCAACATGGCAGGCCGTGGTACCGATATCAAGCTTGACGATGTGGCAAGAGAGGCCGGCGGTCTGAAGATCATCGGTACCGAGCGCCATGAGTCAAGACGTATTGATAACCAGCTCCGTGGACGTTCCGGACGACAGGGAGATCCGGGTGAATCCCGTTTCTACATTTCCCTTGAGGATGACCTGATGCGCCTGTTCGGTTCCGAGAGACTGATGAAAGTGTTTACATCCCTTGGTGTTGAGGAGAATGAGCAGATCGAGCATAAGATGCTCTCCAACGCCATCGAGAAAGCGCAGGAGAAGATTGAGTTCAACAACTTCGGAATCCGTAAAAATCTTCTCGACTATGACCAGGTTAACAATGAGCAGAGAGAGATCATCTATGAGGAGCGTCGTCAGGTACTTGACGGTGAGAATATGCGTGATGCCATCTACAAGATGATCACAGATATCGTAGACAGCATGACAGACATGTGTTTCTCCGATGATATGGATTCTTCTGAGTGGGATCTTGATGAGTTCAATACCGCGATCACTCCGATCATTCCGATCCATCCTCTGACTGCAGAGAAGGTAAAAGGCCATAAAAAAGACGAGATCAAACATATCGTGAAGGAAGAGGCTGTGAAGCTTTATGAAGCGAAAGAGGCTGAGTTCCCGGAACCGGAGCAGCTTCGTGAGCTTGAGCGAGTAGTTCTTCTGAAATGTATCGACAGCAAGTGGATGGATCACATCGACGACATGGAGATGCTCCGTCAGGGTATCGGCCTGATGGCATACGGCCAGAGAGATCCGGTTGTTGAGTACAAGATGAACGCATTTGAGATGTTCAATAACATGATCACTTCTATTCAGGAAGATACCGTACGTATGCTGTATCATGTTCATGTAGAGCAGAAGATCGAGCGTGAGCAGGTTGCAAAAGTAACCGGTACAAACAAAGATGACAGCGCCGGCCCGAAGAAACCGGTTCAGCGAAAAGAAGATAAAGTATATCCGAACGATCCGTGCCCATGCGGAAGCGGCAAGAAATATAAACAGTGCTGTGGACGTAAGGCAGCGAAGATCTGAGAATGAAGATAAAAATAGTCTCACCTGATGATATGGTGGGGCTATTTTTGTATAAGAGCAGAGAAAGGATATGATAATATGGCCGTTATAAAAACAGCAATTCTTCAGACACATGTATATACAGAAAAATCCCGTAACATCATTCAGGCAGCAGAAATTCTTGCCAGTCCGGAACTTCAGGGAATCGACCTGGCAGTTCTGCCCGAAATGTTCTGCTGTCCCTACGAGAACAAATACTTCCCGGAATATGCGGAATCCGAAGGCGGGGACACCTGGGAAAAATGTTCCAGGCTGGCAGCAGAACGTGGGATTTATCTCATAGCTGGAAGTATGCCGGAGAGAGACGCAACCGGTCGTATTTACAACACATCCTATGTTTTTGACAGAAACGGGCATCAGATCGGGAAACACCGGAAGATGCATCTTTTTGACATTGATGTAAAAGGTGGCCAGTATTTTAAAGAATCAGATACCCTGACACCGGGAGATCAGGTGACAGTTTTTGACACAGAATTTGGAAAAATGGGCGTTTGCATCTGCTATGATTTCCGCTTTCCGGAACTTGCCAGGCTGATGGTGGACCAGGGCGCAGAGGTGATCATTGTGCCGGCGGCTTTTAATATGACAACAGGTCCTCTCCATTGGGAGCTGATGTTCCGCCAGAGAGCCGTGGACAATCAGGTATACACCCTCGGGGCCGCACCTGCCAGAGACCTGAATGCCGGATACCATTCCTGGGGCCATTCCATTGCCGTGGATCCCTGGGGAAAAGTCCTCATGGAAATGGAAGAAAAGCCGGACGTAAAAGTTGCGGAATTGGACCTGGAGGAGGTAAAAAAAGTCCGGGAACAGCTGCCTCTTCTGAAGCACCGGAGAGGGGATATCTATGAATTGTCGCAGATAAAATAGAAATGCCTGAACCACGTTTTCGTTGTAATTTTCAGGCCCATATGGTATTGTATAAGACAGGCAGGAGTTCCTGCATCAATATATAGAAAGAAGGTGAAGCTGTGGTTGAGTTAGATCAGTTCAAGAGTATTCTTGCAACATACACAGAGCCATTAGTGGAAGTGAGGGATTCACTTTGACCTCGCTAACAAAGAGCAGAAGGTCGAAGAATTAGAGCGCGAGATGGAAGCGCCTGATTTCTGGGATAACGCAGAAGTATCTCAGATGAAGATGAAACAGTTAAAGAGTCTCAAGGATGATATTGAGACATACCATAATCTGGAAACACAGATGGAAGATATGGAAACCATGATCGAGATGGGATATGAGGAGAATGATCCGGAGATCATCCCTGAGATCCAGGAAATGCTGGACGAATTCCAGGCAAGCTTTGACAGCATCCGTGTGAAGACACTTCTTTCCGGAGAGTATGACGGAGAGAATGCCATCATTAAGCTGAACGCAGGAGCCGGTGGTACAGAGGCATGCGACTGGTGTGGAATGCTTTACCGTATGTACAGCAGATGGGCGGAGAAAAAAGGATTTGCACTGGAAGTACTGGATTACCTTGACGGTGATGAGGCCGGTGTGAAATCCGTAACCTTCCAGGTAAACGGAGAGAACGCCTACGGTTATCTGAAATCCGAGAAAGGTGTTCACCGTCTTGTACGTATTTCCCCGTTTAATGCGGCAGGAAAGAGACAGACATCTTTTGTATCCTGTGATGTTATGCCGGATATCAAGAAAGATCTGGACGTTGAGATCAATGATGATGATATCCGTATTGATACCTACCGAAGCAGCGGTGCCGGTGGACAGCACATCAACAAGACATCCTCTGCGATCCGTATCACCCATTTCCCTACAGGAATCGTGGTACAGTGCCAGAATGAACGTTCTCAGCACATGAACAAGGACAAGGCCATGCAGATGCTGAAAGCCAAACTGTATCTTCTGAAACAGCAGGAAGCTGAGGAGAAACTTTCCGGCATTCGAGGCGAAGTGACAGATATCGGCTGGGGAAACCAGATCCGTTCCTATGTCCTGCAGCCATACACCATGGTAAAAGACCATAGAACCAATGAAGAAACCGGTAATGTTGACGCAGTTCTGGACGGTGGTATTGACATCTTTATCAATGCATACCTGAAATGGATCGCGCTGGCGAAAAAGAAAGAATAACATTACTGTCACGGAACCCCATAAAGACAGAGAAAAGGACTCCGCAGGCAAAAAATCGCTTGTGGAGTTTCTTTTATTATGATAATATATCTTTTGTACAAAAACACTTGTCTTTATGAAACGGACAGAAAGGTTGCTGCACACAATGTGAACAGCAACTAGAGAGGTTGCTATGCAGAAACAGGTTGAGAAGAAAAAATACTATGTAGTAAGAGAGAGGGCAGTGCCGGAAGTACTTCTTAAGGTTGTTGAGGCCAAGAGGCTGCTGGAATCCAACCGTGTGGCTACTGTTCAGGAAGCTGCTGAAAAGACCGGGATCAGCCGCAGCTCTTTTTACAAATATAAGGACGATATTTTTCCTTTCCACGAGGAAACCAGGGGAAAGACCATCACCTTTATCATTCAGATGGACGACGAGCCGGGACTTTTATCAATGGTGCTGCAGACGATTGCCCGTTTTCACGGTAATATCCTGACCATACATCAGAGTATTCCCATTAACGGAGTTGCAACACTGACGCTGAGCGTTGACATCCTTCCGGGAGAAGGCGACGCAGAAGCTATGGTGGAGGATATTGAACAGAGAGACGGTATACACTATTTGAAAATTTTAGGCAGGGAGTAAGCATATGATAAACATAGCAGTATTAGGCTACGGTACAGTAGGAAGCGGAGTTGTTGAAGTAATCAACACCAATCATGAGAGCATTAACAAAAGAGCCGGAGATGAGATCAACATCAAATACGTTCTCGATTTAAGAGATTTCCCGGGAGATCCGGTTGAGAAAGTTCTGGTTCATGATTATGAAGTGATCGTAAACGATCCAGAAGTGGATATTGTCGTTGAGGTTATGGGCGGGATCGAGCCTGCTTATACCTTTGTAAAAAGAGCTCTTCAGGCAGGAAAGAGTGTAAGCACATCCAATAAGGCCCTGGTAGCCAAACATGGTTCCGAGCTTATGGAGATCGCCAGAGAAAAAAATATCAACTTCCTTTTTGAGGCAAGCTGTGGCGGCGGTATCCCGATCATCCGCGCACTGAATTCCTCACTGACAGCAGATGAGATCGATGAGATCACAGGAATCCTTAACGGAACAACCAACTACATGCTTTATAAGATGAGCACGGAGAATTGTGATTTTGACACAGTTCTGAAAGAAGCCCAGGCGAAGGGTTACGCTGAGGCAGATCCGACTGCAGATGTAGAGGGCGCTGACGCATGCCGCAAGATCGCGATCCTTTCCTCACTTGCATACGGAAAATTCCTGAATTACGAGAATATTTATACAGAAGGAATCACAAAGATCACACCGGCAGACATGGAATATGCGAAAGAACTTGGCATGACCATTAAACTTCTTGCCACAAGCCGCAGAGTTGGAGATTCCTTCTATGCGATGGTAGCGCCGTTCCTGGTAGGACAGGAGAGCCCGCTCTACAGTGTAAATGATGTATTCAACGCAGTATTTGTGCACGGAAATGTTCTCGGAGATGCCATGTTCTACGGAAGCGGAGCAGGTAAACTTCCGACCGCAAGTGCTGTTGTTGCGGATGTTGTGGATGAGGCAAAACATCTCCACAGAAATATCATGACAAACTGGAGCAGCTATGCCTTGAAGCTTATGGATATGGATGAAGTTGAGGGACGTTTCTTCGTACGTGTGTCTGATACTACTATGGATGAAGTGGAAAAAGCTTTTGGTGATGTACAGACCATCGAGCCGGATGACCTTCCGGACGAATTCGGATTTATCACACCGGTGATGAAGCAGGCTGAATATAAAGAGAAGATCAGTAAGCTTACCGGAAAAGTACTGGCAATGATCCGCGTGAAGGATTGATGCCTGAGGAGAAATAAGAACATGTTAATCGTAAAAAAATTCGGCGGTACTTCTGTGGCAAACAAAGAGCGTATCTTTAATGTTGCCAGAAGATGTATCGAAGATTATAAAAAAGGAAACGACGTGGTGGTCGTGCTTTCCGCAATGGGTAAATATACCGATGAGCTGATCACCATGGCGAAAGATATCAACGACAAACCTCCGAAACGTGAGATGGATATGCTTTTTACCATCGGAGAACAGATGTCGGTAGCACTGATGGCCATGGCTATGGACAGCCTGGGAGTACCGTCAGTTTCCCTGAATGCATTTCAGGTGGCTATGCACACAACAAGCGCACATGGCAGTGCCCGTCTGAAAAAGATCGATGCCGCACGTATCCGCAGAGAACTGGATAACCGCAGAATTGTTGTGGTTACAGGATTCCAGGGCATTGATAAATATAATGATTACACCACACTTGGCCGTGGAGGTTCGGATACCACAGCCGTAGCTCTTGCAGCAGCGCTTCATGCAGATGCCTGTGAGATCTATACCGATGTGGATGGCGTTTATACTGCTGACCCCCGTAAGGTTCCGAAAGCCCGCAAGCTTAAGGAGATCACTTACGATGAGATGCTGGATCTGGCAACTCTGGGTGCGGGAGTGCTTCATAACCGTTCTGTGGAGATGGCGAAGAAATACGGTGTACCGCTGGTGGTACGTTCCAGTCTCAACAACAGCGAAGGAACTGTGGTAAAGGAGGAAGTAACAGTGGAGAGAATGCTGATCAGCGGTGTTGCTCTGGATACAGATGCAGTACGTATTGCTGTGATCGGACTTAAAGATTCACCAGGAGTAGCATTTAAGCTTTTTGATACCCTGGCCAAGAAAAATATCAATGTGGATATGATCCTTCAGTCTATCGGCCGTGCCGGAACCAAGGATATTTCCTTTACTGTTGATAAAAATGATCTGGACGATGCAATGGCAGTCCTGGAATCCAACCAGGCACGCATCGGCTATGATGAGCTTCATGCGGAGAAAAACATCGCCAAACTTTCCATCGTGGGAGCTGGTATGATGAGTAATCCGGGTGTTGCCGCAAAAATGTTCGAGAGCCTTTATAATGAGGGCGTGAACATCAATATGATCGCGACATCTGAGATCCGTGTGACTGTTCTCATCAATGAGAAAGATGGCGTACGTGCCATGAATGCGGTACATGATGCGTTTAATCTTGCAGATTAACCGGATAAACTGCGAAGCAGTTAATCGGTGTAGAGCTGCGTAGTGAATGCGGATTGCGAATTGCGAATATCCGTTTGACATTGCAGAAAAATGATCTGGCGTGCAGTTATGCAGCATAAGCAGCAGGATATGCCAGAGCGAAAATGAGAAATGACGGGGCGGAGGCTTGGTATAAGTCTCCGCCTTCTATAACGGAACGGTGCGTGCATTCGGGCTGTCCGCCGGAAAGATGTGGCCGTTCATAAGGAGAGAATTTTTATGAGAAAAAATCTGAAGGGCTGTAAGAAGCTTGCAAGGGAAACGCTGACTGGTAATTTTACGGTTCCGGTGATCGGCAGTATTGCGGTTGCGGCGATGAGTGTGGTTTCAAGCTACATTTCCACAGCACTTTTTCCGGGAGATTCCGCGTACGCGATCATCGGAGGAGAAGTATTCAGCTTTATCCTTTCTCTGGTGATCTGCGTTTTTTCCGCAGGACTTTACCGGATCTACCTGAATATTTCCAGAAGGGAAGCATATTCTTTTGGAGATCTTCTGTACTTTTTTAGCCACCAGCCAGACCATGTGATCGTGGCATCCTTTGTGCTGGCACTGATCAATCTGGTGACATCACTTCCACTGGCGTGTTTTTCGTTCACAAGCGATATGGGAAATACAGTGGAAGAGCAGATGAACTGGGCAGTGACTTATATGCTGCTGACACTTCTCGGGTTTGGGCTGAACCTGCTGATAGCCATGCCTTTCACCATGAGTTATTATATTCTGTCCGATAATCCGGACATGAAAGGAACACAGGCACTGAAAGCAAGTGCGAAACTTATGAAGGGGCACTACTGGGAGTATTTGAAAATGCTCTTAAGTTTTATACCGTGGATTATTTTTTCCATGTTTACGCTTTATCTGGCACTGATCTGGCTGGTGCCTTATATAGAAACCTGCATGGCAGTTTTCTATCGGAATATTTCCGGAGAATTTGATGAGCCACCGGCGGAGCCGTATCCCCCGGTGACACCGGTTCCTCAGTTTCATGATGAAACCGAAGCCTGATGCCTCCCGGCGAGGGCGCCTGGATGCGGCGGGCATCTTCTTTCCGGAGGGGATACTAGAGGCGTAGACTTTTCCTTTCCAGGGAGGATACTAGAGGCGTAGACTTTTTCCTTTCCAGGGAGGATACTAGAGGCGTAGGCTTTTTCCTTTCCGGGGAGGATACTAGAGGCGTAGGCTTTTTCCTTTCCAGGGAGGATACTAGAAGCGTAGGCATTTTTTTCTTTCAGGGGGACCATTTTGGCATGGGCAGGTACGAGGGGGAAAGCACTCAAAGTTGCGAAGCCCGCTTTTCCCCCTCGAGCTCCCCCTTTCCGGGCACGCAGTTGTTGTAGGCTGTGAGAATGTGTGAAAGTATTGGCGGGGCGATGGATTCTACTGTGTCGGCTGCGGAAAGTTGAGCCGATTTATGCTGACGTAAATATATTGACGAAGTGTTTTTTATTCGCTCCGTACAAAAAGCGGTCTGCGAAGCAGACCTGTTTCTGAATAACAGTGAAATAACAGCCATACAAGTTATACGCTGTAATTCAGGGAACAGGCCTGCTACGCAGGCCGCTTTCCCGTCCGCCCTGAACCAACAATCGGCTCAGCCTGACACTGCCAGTACAGCAGAATACAGGACTGAGCCGATAAAGTTACACATTCCATAACGCATCACAGCGGCGTGGCCAGGAGGGGAAGAGCGCGAGAAGGGGAGACGGCCTTCGCAACTATGAGTGCTTCCCCTTCTCGCAAATTTCCTACTTTCATAAAGTAAAAACTATAATCCCAAAAAGAAATACACACACTTCAAAAATCCACTTCACAAAGTAAAAACCATAATCCCAAAAAAGAAACACACAAACATTACAGATTCAAAGGAAGTCGTTCCACAACTTCCTTTGTCAAAACACCTATGAGAATCCCCGCCAGGACCCCGGCCACCAGCAGTGCCGGTGCATAAACCATCAGACTCGTATTACTCACCACGATCATGGCAACGATCAATTGCCCAATATTGTGAGTAACCCCACCAGCCACACTGATCCCGATCAGACTAAACCCGGAATGTTTTTTCAGCAGATTCATCACAGTCAAACTAAGCGCGGCGCCAGCCATACTATATAAAATACTGAACAGATTTCCAAACATAAACCCAATCACAAGTATCCTGACAACGGACACAAGAGCCGCCTCTTTCGCAGAATACCGATCCAGGATAAAAAGCACTGCCAGGTTTGCAAGTCCGAGCTTGATTCCCGGAATTCCTGCAAACACAGGAATCAGGGACTCCACATATCCCAAAATGATCGCTACTGCGGAAAATAATCCAAGATAAGCTGTTTTTCGTTTCATAAATAAACCCTTTCATTTGTTACAGATGTGCCCCGGACCAAATGTCATCTGTCGGAGGAGAGCTGCATGGCGAACGCACATTACGCATATATTCCGTAACATCTTCATCTTACGTCACCGCATCAATCTTCGGTGAACTCTTCGAATCCGAATCCTCCGTGGTATTTTCTCCTTCTATCACCACTTTGTTAGGAAGACAGATAATAGAACCGCCATGTTCATCCACAGCTTTCTGTTTCATACAGTAATGATCCGGACAGGTTGCTTCGATCATGGTAACTTTTCCGTTTTTGATCTCGCAGACATTGGTGTCTCCGATATGTATGACCTGATCCTGGGAAAGAGAATAAGTTCCGAATTCTTTTCCGTCAACGGTAATACGGATCGTATTGTGGGAACGTTTCCCTGTGATCTGAAAACCAAGCCAGAGAACCCCGGCCAGAATCAGGATCCCGGCAATAAAAATCACTTCTTTTTTCTTCAAAATAAAAACTCCGTTTCTGTCACAGATTCAGAAAAAATCATATCATACTCCCATTCAAAAGGCAAATATAAGTTAAGGATATCTAACCAATATCTGGAAAAGTTACAGCAAAAATTAAAGATACGGAGAAAAAAGTTACTGCGTACTAACAAAAAGTATAGACAAGAAAAAAATCAGGTGATATAATACCTAGCTGTAAGTTAGCAATATCTAATTAAAGAAAAATGATTAATTAGAACTAATCTATAAATATGAGTAAAAGATATATAACTTATTCAAAAAACGGTTATGTGCAGATGATAGGAACGGACTGTGAATATCTGACTGACTAAATACAGGGGAGAAAAGAGATGAAAAACCAGAATTTTTATATGAGAGTGATTTCTTTACTGCTGGTAGTTCTGGCTGTGCTTTTTTATAACAGCAGTATGAAAGCCCAGGCAAACGAAAAAGAAATTTCGGCTCTGACAGATAAGGTAGACACGCTTCAGGAGCAGCAGAATGAACTTCTCAGTGCACTGGAGACAAGCTATGCAAACCGTATGCAGAATCAGGCAGCATCCACAGGAACTGACAGCAGTAATGCAGATTCAACAGACGGTGACAAGGCAGCAGACACTTCGGACGGCAAGACATCCGATGCAAACGCGGAGGACACAGCAGCGCCAGATTCCGATAACGTATATAAAGATGGAACTTACACAGGAGAAGCTGATGGATACGGCGGAACCATTCAGGTGGAAGTGACACTTGCCAGTGATGAAATTACATCCATTAATGTGGTCAGTGCACCAGGTGAGGACAGCGCATATCTTTCACAGGCAGAGAGTGTGATTGATTCCATCTTAAGTGCGCAGAGTACAGATGTGGATACTGTATCAGGAGCAACTTTCAGTTCTACAGGAATCCTGAATGCGGTGGATGATGCACTTGGAAAGGCGGAAAACTCATGAAAAAAAGACAGCGGGAAGTAAGGCTGATGCGTGCGGGGATACAGCTGGCATTTTTTATTGCTGCCCCGTCTCTGTTTTCCACAGCTTTTGCGGGAATCAAATCAATTTTTCTCGCCATTGCGGCCGGTCAGCCGGTAGAGTGGAACTCCTTTCTGACTGTAACAGCAGTGCTTCTGATCTTTACGTGTTTTTTCGGAAGACATTTCTGCGGATATGCATGTGCATTCGGATCTTTTGGAGATGCCGTGTATGAAGGTTTTTCTCTGATCTGGATGAAATGTTTTCATAAAAAAAAGAAACCAGCTCTTTCTGAAAGAATGGTACACAGACTTCAGAAAGTCAAATATATCGTACTGGCCCTGATTTTACTTTCCTGCCTTACAGGAGTATACGGAAAGCTTACAGGAACCAGCCCGTGGGATGTTTTTTCCATGATTACAGCAGGACGTTTCCCTAACAGTAAATATCTGGCGGGAATCGTGATTCTGGTTCTGATCATGGTGGGAATGTGTACACAGGAACGTTTTTTCTGCCAGTTTCTCTGCCCTATGGGAGCGGTTTTTGCATTAATGCCGATCCTTCCGGGAGCACTTTTTCAGAGAAACCGTGAAAAATGTCCGCCGAAATGCGGTCTCTGTAAAAAAAGATGTCCGGCTCATCTGGATATTGACGGCGACACGGCCAGGTCCGGCGAATGTCTTTGCTGCCACGCATGTGCGGCAACCTGTCCGAGAAAAAATATTCACATTGGAACAAATGAGGGAAATTAATCTATGAGATCTCATGCTCTGAAAAAGAAAGCTTTTCTGGCAACGGCTGCAGCTGCAGGAATTACCATGGTTTTTCCTGTATTATGCGCAGCTTCGGAAAATGACATACAGACATATACCAATACAGATTTTGCCATGGATACTGTGGTATCAGAAACACTTTATACCACAGGAGACGATATAAACAGTAAACTGACATCTGTACTGACAGATGTGGAAACAAACCTTCTTTCATGGACCAATGAAAGTTCCCAAATTTACAAGGTGAACGCAGACAGCGGAAAAGATAAGGAGATTTCCGATGAACTTTCCGGATATCTGGAACGCCTTCTGAAAATTGCGAAAGATTCTGACGGAGCTTTTGATCCGACCATCGGAAAACTGATCCGCCTGTGGGATATTGGCGGGGAAAACCAGAAAATTCCTGAAAAAGTGGAAATCAAAAATGTTCTGAAAGATTCCGGATATCAGAAAGTTTCTCTTGACGGAACTACGATCCATATGGACGAGGGATGCTCACTGGATCTTGGCGCAGCCGGAAAAGGAATTGGCTGTGACTCCATTCTGGAATATCTGGAAACACAGAAGGATGTTTCTGCGGCACTTATGAACCTTGGGGGAAGCAGTGTCATGACTTATGGGAGCAAACCGGACGGTTCTTCCTGGAACGTGGCAGTGACAGATCCCCGTGCTGAAAATGACGACGATTATCTTGGTGTGGTTGCCTTAAATGGCACAGAATTTCTTTCCACATCCGGAGATTATGAGAAATATTTTATCGAAGATGGTGTAAGGTATCACCACATTATGGATCCGTCCACCGGTTATCCGGCAAAAAGCGGAGTGACCGGAGTTACGGTAGTCTGCGACACAGGCCTTGAGGCAGACGCACTTTCCACCGCATGTTTTGTGCTGGGGGTGGAAAAAGGTGCCGAACTGTTGAAAACTTACGGTGCGGACGGACTCTTTGTGGATGAAGATCACCATGTGTATCTCACTGAGGGGATGAAAGAGCGGTTCAGCCTGCTTGCGGATTCCTACAGCGTGGAGGATATCATCGAATAAACGTAAGTTTCAAAGCAGTTTGACGGTATTTACGGTAGTAACCCCTGGAAAGGTTTCTATAAATATTTCATATTTTTAGGAGGAATAAGTAATGCATAAGTGGAATCTACTGAAAAAAACAGCTCCCTGCATCTTAAGTCTTGCAGTGGCAGCAACAAGTTTTCCTACAGCTGTAATGGCAACAGACCTGGACAGCAGCATTGTAGCAGACGAAACCGAGCAGAGCGATGAGGAAGAGATTGCTGAGGTTTCCGATTACGAGGCAGCTGCGGGAGAGGTTGCTGATGCAGAAGAGATTGCGGCAGAGGACCAGAACGCTGATGAGATCACAGAGGAAAGCGCAGCAGAGAATACGGAGGAAGAAGCTTCCGGTGCAGACGAATTTACAGCAGCAGAAGATGAGACAGAGGCATTTGCGGATTCTGATGAACTTCAGGGAGAGTATCAGTATGTGTATGCAGGCCTGACCTGGGCAGAGTACTGGGCATCTGAAGGTGTGTATGCAGCAGGAGATACAACTTCTTCTGAGGAATTGGACGGCCATAAGGAACTTGACAAAGGCGCTTTTGATACGGTAACAAGAGCAACTACAAACCATGGACTTCACAGAGGAAGCTTCCAGACAGAGACAACTATCGTGGCAGAGGACGGAAGCAGATATCCGATCGCAACATGGGTGGATCGGAATACTATCAAGCTGACAGACGGAAAAACTGTAGGATTTAAAAAAGGAACCATTACAAAAGCAGACGGAACAACCGTAGATATGGATCATTATGAAGTATATGGCCTGAAATACGTTCCGGTTGCTGTAAGAACAGAAGATTATGCAGCATTTTGCCAGAAATACAACGTAGTTACCAATGATGGTGTACTGGAAGGTGGATATGGTGAGGTACAGCTGAGCGCCTATACAGCAACAGCAGCAGTAACAGCAGATACCAACGGTCTGAAATATGCAGTGAAAAACGGCGACAGCTTTACATTTGAGGCAAGAAAAACAGGAGCAGATTCCGGAATCAAGGATCAGGCTCAGAAAACAGCGACAAATGTAACACCGACTGTAAAAGATGCAAGCGGAAGCTACGGAGAATTCCTCCGTGTAGATATTACAGGAGACGGATACGGAGATCTTGGAGCAAACATGCAGGCAGTACGTTGGGATTACTGTGGAGATGACGCTACAGGAACAAAGGTGCTGAGATCTTTCGGAACCAAGTTTGCGGCAGATAACTGGATGCATAAAGCCATGGGAATCCAGCTTGGACTTACCGATTCTTTAAGATGCCAGCTTCCGGAAGGAACAGACGGAACCGGATACTGGAGACTGACCGTATATGCACTTGGCTATGCAGACTACAGCTTTGTAGTACAGGCTACAGATGCAAATATTGTAAAACCAGCGGAAAATCCGGCAGACACAACAGCTCTTACAAAAGAGGTCGAAACAGCAAAAGCACTTGCGGAAAACGATTATACAAAAGAATCCTGGACAGCAATGCAGACAGAGCTTCAGGAGGCAGAGGAGCTTCTTGCAAGAGAAGACGCAACACAGGCAGAAGTTGACGAGGCACTTGAGCATCTTAAAGCCGCAGAGGCAGCACTTGTAAAAGTGACAGTTACTCTTGACAAAACATCAGCAACTGTTTACACAGGAAAAACAGCTTCTCTGAAAACAACTTCCAATGATGCAGCTAAAACAGTAACTTATACAACCAGCAACAATGCAGTTGTGACAGTAAGCAGCACAGGTGTTGTAAAAGGCGTGAAAGCCGGAACAGCAGTGATCACTGCAAACTGCGGAAACGCAACAGCAACCTGCAAAGTAACTGTAAAAGCTCCATCTGTAAAATTCGCAAAGAAATCTGCAGTTGTTTACAAAGGAAAAACAGCCACTGTAAAAGCAACACTGGCCGGAGTATCCTCTGTAACATATAAGAGCAGCAATACAAAGATCGCAACAGTAAACAGCAAGACAGGTACCGTAAAGGGAATCAAAGCCGGAACTGTAACGATCACAGCAACAAGCGGAAAACTGAAAGCAACCTACAAGCTGACAGTTAAGAACCCGACCTTTACACTTACAAAATCCTCTGCAACAATTGCAAAAGGAAAAACAACAACCATCAGATCCAAAGCAACACCAGTATCCACTGTTACATACACAAGCAGCAACAAGAAAGTTGCAACCGTAACAGGCAAAGGTGTTGTAAAAGGAATCAGCAAAGGTAAAGCAACCATCACAGTTAAATGCAACGGAATTACAAAGAAATTTGTGGTAACTGTTAAATAATACAACGGTTCATCAAAGAGTAGGAACCTCTGCCGCAGGTATACGGAAATATCTGCGGCAGAGGTCTGCTCATTTTCTGTGGCGGTTCGGAAAATGACCGGAAACGCCGTAAAGAGCATATATCTGACAGAAGCCGCACAAAAAGAGGGGAGAAAAAGAATTATGGAAAAAGATTTAAAAGACAAAAAGCCAGCTGAAAATGGCACACCCAAAGTATCCTGGCCAAAGCTGATCCCTGCAGCTGCTGTCATTGCGGCACTTGTATTTTCAGGTATAAAAGCACAGGGCTCTGATGCAAATACGGAATCTGTCCAGAAAGCAGACACAACGGTCATGTCTGCTTCTGAACTGGAAAAATATCTCGGATATGAGGAGACTTCCGATTCAGCAGACAGCAGTACTGCAGCAAAAAAGAGCAGCACGTCCAAGAAAAGCACATCTAAGAAAAGTACGAAAAAAACAGCAGCAAAAAAGAGCTCAGGAAAAAGAACCGTATCAGAATCGGCCAGAAATAATGCCAGTGCAGCCGGACAGGGCTCTACCCAGACTCCTGTAGCAGATGTTCCGGCAAATGGATATAAAGACGGAACCTACGAAGGCTCCGGAACCGGATTCGGCGGAACCATCCGTGTTCGTGTAACGGTCAGTGGAGGAAAAATTGCAGCTATTGATATCCTGGACGCTTCCGGTGAAACGGCTTCCTATTTTGCATCTGCTCAGGGAGTAATCAGCAAAATGATCGCGGGAAATACTCCAAATGTAGATGCAGTCAGCGGAGCAACCTATTCTTCCAACGGAATTATCCAGGCAGTACAGAATGCGTTATCCCAGGCAGCGGCAGATGGAAGCAGCCAGCAGGTCACCCCTGCACCTGTGGCGACCTCCACACCAACGCCAACAAAAGCCCCTTCAAAGAAACCAAAGCCAACCGCAAATCCAGATCCTGACAGCCCGAAAAAGTATCTGGATGGTACATACAAAGCATCCGCAAAAGGTTACAGCGGAGATGTAAAAGTGACTGTAACCATCAAGGATGGAATCATCACAGCGGTAAAACAGGAAAACTCAGATACTCCGATGTTTTTTGAAAAAGCGTGGAGTGTGCTGGAAGAGCAGATTGTGGGAACGAATTATGTAGACGATATTGATACCGTCAGCGGAGCAACCTACTCCTCCAACGGAATTCTGAATGCTGTGAAAAAGGCTCTGAAGTCTGCGCTTAATCCAGAATATGGAAAGAAAGTAACTCCAACTCCGACAAAGAAACCGACACCAAAGCCAACGGCAACACCGAAACCAACGGCAACGCCGAAGCCGACCGCAACTCCGGTTCCAACGGCAACACCGGAACCTACAACCGATCCGGATGACCCAAATGTAACACCGACTCCAGATCCGGAGAATCCTGATGTAACACCGGAGCCTACCGAAGATCCGGAACCGACCCCTGCAGGAATGTATAATGACGGAACTTATCAGGGCTCAGCTTTTGGATATGGTGGCAAAACAAGACTGACCGTAACCATCTCAGGAGGTCAGATTGTTGAGATTACACAGACGAATAATGATACTCCGGAATTCTTTAATGAGGCATGGAATACCATTTATCCGCAGATTATGGCAAACCAGACTGCAGATGGTATTGATACTGTCAGTGGTGCGACACTCTCATCCGAGGGCATTCTCGGAGCAGCGCAGAAAGCACTTGCACAGGCAAAAAAATAACCGAATTAACTGCAAAGCAGTTATTCGGTTATGAGCAAGTAGCGAATGCGGATTGCGAATATCTGCTTGACTATAACCAACACTCTTGATCTAAGTCAAAGTCCCCGGGAACTTCACAAAATCCAGGAAGTTCCCGGGGTTTTTATGTTCATGTATAAGGAGATATTCTACCTTTTTACCCTTATATCGACAAAAAAATAACAGATCAATACACAGAATAATAAAAAAAAAGACAGAATATATAAAAAGAAATTTGAATTACATCAATAATTAACGCAAAACATCCTGGAAAATACAGCCATAATTTTATTGCATACAACTATATTTTATGTTATGTTTGAATGTGTGTAATTAAAATTGTTATTTATGTGACAAACAACGCTGAAAGGAGAACAAACATGAGCAGTAAAATTACGATCATCGGAGCAGGAAGCGTAGGTGCAACCATCGCCTACACCTTATCACAGAAGAGCATTGCCTCAGAAATCGTCCTGATCGACATCAACAAACAGAAGGCAGAGGGCGAGGTCATGGACATTGACCAGGGAACCAGTTTCCGTGAACCGATCTCCATCGTGGCAGGAGATTATCCGGATGCAGCTGATTCTGATATTGTCATCATCACTTCCGGTATTGCCAGAAAGCCAGGACAGACACGTATCGAGCTGACACAGACTAATGTCAACATCATGAAAAGTATCACTCCGGAGATCGTAAAGGTGGCTCCTAAGGCGCTTTATATTATTGTAAGTAATCCATGTGACATTATGACGTATGCATTTGCAAAAATTTCCGGTCTTCCGGAGCGCCAGATCCTTGGTTCCGGAACTGCACTGGACACTGCCCGTCTCCGCTGCAGACTTTCCCAGCACTATGGCGTATCGGAGAAAAATATTCACGCCTATGTATTCGGAGAGCACGGAGATACCTCCTTTGTACCGTGGTCAAGAGCCTTTGTTGCAGGTGCGACCCTTGATGAATTTGACAAGATCGTTCATGAGGATCAGAAAGATCTGCCGCCACTTGACAGAGAGGAAGTTCTGGAGTATGTTCATACTTCAGGATCAACTGTTATTGCCAAGAAAGGTGCCACATTTTATGCGGTAGCCGTATCTGTCTGCAGACTTTGCTCGCTTCTTCTTGCAGCATCTGATACAATAGTCAGTGTATCAACCATGCTTCACGGAGAGTATGGCATTGAAGACGTATGTCTTAGCACTATGGCTTCCATCGGACCGAATGGTGTGAAACGAATTGTCCGCGTTCCTCTGACCGAGGAGGAGACAGAGAAGCTTCACGCAAGCGCTAATGCTCTGAAAGACGTGATCGCACAGATTGATCTTTGATAAATGTCAGAAGCTGTGTAAAGATGGAAATGCAGCCTCAGGCAAATTTGAAACAACGGGAGAAAGATAAAAATGGATATTATTCAGGTAATTACCAGAGAATTGAACGTTGAGAAATGGCAGGTCGAGGCAGCAGTCAAACTGATCGACGAAGGCTGCACCATTCCTTTTATTTCCAGATACCGCAAAGAAGCAACCGGTACACTCAATGACGAACAGCTTCGTAACCTTAACGAAAGACTTGCCTATTTAAGAAACCTTGAGGACAAAAAAGCCCAGGTTCTCGGAAGCATCGAGGAACAGGGCAAGCTGACTCCGGAACTGAAGAAACAGATCGAGGCAGCGCAGACACTTGTAGTGGTAGAAGATCTTTACCGCCCATATCGGCCGAAACGCCGTACAAGAGCTATCATTGCCAGGGAAAAAGGCCTGGGACCGCTGGCGGATATCATTCTTCTTCAGATGACGAAGAAACCTCTTGAGGAAGAGGCGAAAGCATTTCTTTCAGAAGAGAAAGAAGTCAAAACTGTGGAAGAAGCCATCAGCGGCGCCAGGGATATCCTTGCGGAACATATTTCTGATGAGGCAGACTACCGTATCAGCATCCGTAAAAGAACCATGGATAAAGGAACGATCTGTTCCGTTGCGAGAGATGAGAAAGAGCAGTCCGTATACGAGATGTATTATGATTTCGAGGAGCCGGTGAAGAAGCTTGCCGGCCATCGTGTCCTTGCCCTGAACCGTGGTGAGAAAGAGAAATTCCTCACTGTAAAGATCCTTGCACCTGAGGAAGAGATCATCCGCTATCTGGAGAAACAGGTGATCGTCCGCGACAATCCCAATACCACACCGGTGCTGAAAGAAGCCATTGAGGACAGCTACAAACGTCTTATCGGACCGGCCATTGAGCGTGAAATCCGAAGTGCCCTTACAGAGGCAGCAGAAGACGGTGCTATCCATGTCTTTGGCAAAAACCTGGAGCAGCTTCTCATGCAGCCTCCAATTGCGGGGCAGGTAGTTCTTGGATGGGACCCGGCGTTCCGTACGGGATGTAAGCTTGCAGTGGTAGATCCAACCGGAAAAGTTCTGGATACTACAGTGATCTATCCAACAGCGCCTACCAACGAGAACAAGATCCGTGCAGCCAAGGAAACCCTCAAAAAACTCATCAGCAAATATCACGTGACCCTGATTTCCGTAGGAAACGGAACCGCATCCAGAGAGTCCGAGCAGATCATCGTGGAACTTCTTAAGGAAATCCCGGAAAAAGTTCAGTATGTGATCACCAACGAGGCAGGAGCTTCCGTATATTCTGCAAGCAAGCTTGCAACAGAAGAGTTCCCGAATTTCGATGTGGGACAGAGAAGTGCCGCATCCATCGCAAGACGTGTTCAGGACCCGCTGGCAGAGCTTGTAAAGATCGACCCGAAATCCATCGGTGTGGGCCAGTATCAGCATGACATGAACCAGAAGAAGCTTGGCGAAGCATTGAACGGCGTTGTAGAAGACTGTGTTAATAAAGTCGGCGTGGATCTGAATACCGCATCCGCATCCCTTCTGGAATACATTTCCGGAATCAGCAAAACCATCGCAAAAAATATCGTCACTTACCGTGAAGAAAACGGCCGTTTCCAGACAAGAAGAGAACTTCTGAAAGTTGCCAAGCTTGGCCCGAAAGCTTTTGAGCAGTGTGCAGGTTTCACACGGATCACAGGGGGCAAAAATCCTCTGGATGCAACCAGTGTCCATCCGGAGAGCTACGACGCAGCCAAAAAACTCTTGGAAAAACTTGGCTACACACCGGAAGATGTGGCAGAGCGTAAACTTACTGGCATTTCCAGACAGATCCGCGATTACGGAAAACTGGCAAAAGAGTTGGAGATCGGTGAGCCGACTCTTCGTGATATCGTAAAAGAGCTGGAAAAACCGGCCAGAGATCCACGAGATGAGATGCCGAAACCGATCCTCCGTACCGATGTCCTGGATATGAAAGACCTGAAAGAGGGTATGGTACTGAAGGGAACTGTCCGCAATGTTATTGACTTCGGTGCTTTTGTAGATATCGGAGTTCATCAGGACGGTCTGGTCCATATTTCCGAGATGAGTGAGAAATTTATCAAACATCCGCTGGAAGCAGTCAGCGTGGGAGATATTGTGGATGTCCGTGTTCTTGGCGTGGATCTGAAGAAGAAGCGTATCAGTCTTTCCATGAAGGGAATTAATAAATAAAGAGAAACATTCAGTAAGGCGCAGCGGGCAGGAATGCTTCGCATTGCATTACGAGACAAAATATAACAGAATTGCGATACAGATGCAGCAGTGGTTTATACCCTATACTTTATGGAACCGGAGAAATCGGTTTTACAGGGAAAAACCGCTGCTGTATTATTATATTACCAGATGCGGATTATAGAGAAGATTTATATCAGGATAAACAATGAAGAGATGATGAGAACGTGATGCACCCTGAAAACCATATTTTGATCCGTACATATTGAGTGATCGATCAGACAGGAGGGATTTTATTTGGACAGTACTGTACAGACAGTGCAGGAGGTAGGAAGTCAGGTAAGCCAGTATAAGCAGATGTTTGAGAATTATCTTCCGGACATCACAAAATTTGGAATCAAGGTTGTCCTGGCTATCGTTGCTTTTTGGGTAGGAAGCACGGTGATCAAATGGATCGTAAAGTTTGTCAGAAAATCTCTGACAAAATCCAGACTGGATACAGGTGTGGCACAGTTCATGTCATCTCTGGTCAAGATCGTGCTTTACATACTTCTGCTCTTTAACATATCCATAAGCTTTGGCGTAAAGGAATCATCCCTGGCAGCACTTCTTGGAACTGCCGGTGTTACTTTGGGTCTTGCACTGCAGGGCGGACTTTCCAACCTGGCAGGAGGTATGATGCTCCTTCTGTTCAAACCTTTCCAGGTAGGTGATTACATCATCGTCAACGGACAGGATGGAAGTGAGGGAACCGTATCCAAGATCGAGATCTGTTACACAACGCTTTTATCCATCGATAATAAGCACATCGTAATCCCCAACGGTACGCTTTCCAATACGACCATTACCAATGTAACAGCCAGAGACCAGCGAAGACTGGAGATCAAGGTAGGAATTTCCTACAATGCAGATATCCAGAAAGCCAAGGAAATCCTGGAAGACATCCTCACCGATGATCCGGACACCAGAGAGGACGAAGAGATGGTAGTATTCGTAGACGAACTGGCAGAAAGCTCCGTGATCATGGGCTTTCGTGTCTGGGTAGACACCGACCGCTACTGGGATACCAGATGGAGACTCAACCAGCGGATTAAGGAAGATTTTGATTATTACGGAATTGAGATTCCTTATAATCAGCTGGATGTGCATCTGCATAAATAAGAACGAAATTATTTTTGAAGAAAAAGCTCTTTTATATGGTAGGAAAACTGCTGTATGAAGGGGCTTTTTGTGGCTTGTATTGCGGACTTTTTTGTGTGAAAATAGAATATAAGAAAAAACAGGGGGATGGCAAATATTATGAAGATTATTAATTTTGGTTCTTTAAATATTGATAAAGTCTGCAGTGTGGAAGAGTTTGTTCAGCCAGGAGAAACCATTATGGCAACGGGATACAGTGTCAATGCCGGCGGAAAAGGACTGAACCAGTCAGTAGCAGCTGCCCGTGCGGGCGCGCAGGTACTGCATGCGGGAGCTGTTGGCAGTGACGGACTTTTTCTGAAAGAAATCCTTGCAGATGCTGGTGCGGATGTTTCCTGTCTGCGGGTCATGGATACAGAAAGCGGCTGTGCTTTTATTGAAGTAAACAGTAAGGGACAGAACCGTATTATTGTCAGTGCGGGAACAAACCGTATGTATACAGAAGAATATATCAAAAATGTGCTGGAAAAGGCAGAAGCCGGAGATTTTGTGCTTTTGCAGAATGAGATCAATATGGTTGGGGAAATTATCCGACTCAGTCATGAAAAAGGCTGCAGAGTTGTTTTTAATGCATCGCCGATTCCCGGGAAGCCGGAGGAACTTCCTCTGGAACTGGTGGATATCTTTATGGTAAATGAACTGGAGGCAGCAGCTCTGGCAGGGACTTCCACAGAAGGGGATTTCCGGGATATTCTGAAAGCACTTCAAAAGAAGTATCCAAAGGCAGCCATTGTTATGACACTTGGAAAAGACGGGGTTCTCTACGGATATAAAGAAGAATTTTATTCTCATCCGATATTTAAAGTAAATGCTGTAGACACAACAGCAGCAGGAGATACTTTCTGCGGATATTTCCTGGCAGCGCTCTGTGCGGGAAAATCAGTGGAAATGGCACTGAGAGAAGCATCAGCAGCTTCCGCGATGGCAGTTTCGGCCAAAGGTGCGGCACCTTCCATTCCGGTACACAGTGCGGTGGAAGAATGGCTTTGTGGCAGATCATAGCAGCAGTTTTTATTGACAAACCAGTGCCACAATGCCATAATACCCCACAGAGATAGTATTTGGACTCAAAACTATACTCTGGCTGAAATCACTGGAATCTTATATAAAATAGTCTGCCGGAATCCGGAAACGGGAACGGACGGATATATATAAAATTATAAAAGATATGAGCCTGTATCGATGATAACGAAGGTGTTACAACAGTTATGGAATTTTGAGAAACTGTTGAAGATCATGCTTTTCGTGTACAAAAAACAGGACTCAATATACAGGGAATCAATCAGAAGCGTTTCAGGGTCGAAGTGTACCCTGGAGCGCCTTTTTTGTGTCACAGAAAATCATTCCCTGCAGGAAAGGACTTATATAAGATGACAATAGAGATGTTAAAAGGAAAGATCCACAGAGCAACCGTTGTCCAGGCGGAACTGGATTATGTGGGAAGTATCACTGTGGATGAAGAATTGCTGGAAGCTGCCGGAATACTGGAATATGAAAAAGTTCAGATCGTAGATGTGAACAACGGCAGCCGTTTCGAGACATACACCATCTGCGGAGAACGCGGAAGCGGTATGATCTGCCTGAACGGAGCAGCAGCAAGATGCGTAAGCACCGGTGACAAGATCATCATCATGGCTTATGCAGGGTACGATCCGGAGGAAGCACGTACCCACAAGCCTGCAGTTGTATTTGTAGATGAAGAGAATAAGATCAGCAGAGTGACCAATTATGAAAAACACGGACTGCTGAAAGATATGGCCTGACAGAATTTTGTAACAGAAGAAATCAAGACACATACAGAAGTAAGACGAAGGTGAATTCAGAAAAGAGGCTATCTCGAAATCTATAAGGAAAACCGGTTCAGAACCGAGAAAGAGGAGAGAACAATGCAGGTAACAAAAACAGTAGAAGAAACAAGAAAACAGATTAAAGCGTGGAAAAAAGAAGGAAAAACAGTAGGTCTTGTGCCAACCATGGGATTTCTCCATGAAGGACATGCAAGCCTGATCAGAAAGTGCAGAGAGCAGAACGATATCGTAGTAGTATCGGATTTTGTCAATCCAACACAGTTTGGACCGACGGAAGATCTGGAAGCCTATCCGAGAGACTTTGAGCGTGACAGCAAACTCTGCGAAAGCCTGGGAGCAGACCTGATCTTCTGCCCGGAACCTTCCGAGATGTATCACGATCCCCACGCATTTGTAAGCATAGACACCCTGTCTGAAACACTCTGTGGAAAAACACGCCCGATCCATTTCAAAGGTGTATGCACGGTTGTGACCAAACTGTTCCACATTGTGGCACCGGACAGAGCATATTTCGGACAAAAAGACGCGCAGCAGCTGGCGATCATCCGCAAGATGGTGCGTGACTTAAACTTCGACATTGAGATCGTAGGTTGCCCGATCATCCGTGAGGAGGACGGACTTGCAAAATCCTCCAGAAATACATATTTAAGCCAGGAGGAAAGAAAAGCAGCACTCTGCCTGTCAAAAGCAGTAAAACTGGGACAGGAAACCATTCACACAGGAATCGCCGCAGAAGAACTTCTGGGAAAAATGAGAGCAGTAATCGAAGCAGAGCCTCTTGCAAAAATTGATTACGTTTCCATGGTAGACGCACTTACCATGCAGCCGGTTGAAAAAGCAGACCGGGATGTTCTCGTAGCAATGGCTGTTTACATCGGAAAAACAAGACTGATCGATAACTTCAGCTACGAGGTATAATATATGGAAAAAATCTTAAAAAAAATCGGAACCATCAGCAGCTTTGCATCCAGATATATAGGGATCATCATCATCGTTTTCTCCTGCCTGGCATTTTTCTGGCGGGATGGATTTGCCTGGATGACGAATTATACGTCGGTATTTCTGGGCGTGATCATGTTTGGAATGGGACTTACAATACGGATGGAAGACTTCCGGGCTATTTTTTCCAGACCCAAGGAAGTGGTGATCGGTGCGGTGGCTCAGTATACCATTATGCCGGTGATCGCCTGGCTGCTGTGCAAAGTGATGAACCTTCCGGCAGATCTGGCCCTGGGAGTGATCCTGGTAGGTTGCTGCCCGGGAGGAACGGCCAGCAACGTAATTACTTATATCGCAGGAGGAGATGTGGCACTTTCTGTGGGAATGACCATTGTTTCCACACTGGCAGCGCCACTGATGACGCCGTTTCTTGTGTATGTTCTGGCAGGCGCCTGGGTAGAAGTCTCTTTCTGGGCGATGGTACTTTCTGTGGTAAAAGTAATTCTGGTCCCGGTCCTTCTGGGAGTCTTTCTCCGAAGTCTTGCGGGAGAACATGTGGATAAGGTATCGGATGTTATGCCGCTGGTATCGGTTGTGGCTATTGTCATGATCATTGGAGGGATCGTGGCAGTAAATGCAGAAAAGATCGTAAGCTGCGGAGTTCTGGTCCTGGGAGTTGTGGCTATCCACAATTTCTGCGGTATGATGCTGGGGCTTCTTGCTGCAAAAATCTTCCATGTGGAGTATGCAAGGACAACTGCCATAGCCATCGAAGTGGGCATGCAGAACAGCGGCCTGGCAGTTTCTCTGGCAGCAGCCAATTTTGCGGCCAATCCGCTGGCTACACTACCGGGAGCGATCTTCAGCGTATGGCATAACATTGCAGGTTCCATTTTTGCAGGAATCCGCCGTGCAGGGGCAGAAAACCTTGCAGAGCTTAAGGGGAGCAGCGAAACGGCAGAGGAATGCGTACAGATGAAATAAGAAAAGAAAAAAGTATCAGGGGAGTCGGAAAATATAGCCGCAAATCGTGAAACAGAATTGACAGGGTAAAGCGGAAAAGCCTATAATATAAAATATCATACAGGTATAAAGTATCATACAGGCGTGAAACATCATAAAACGGGAAGGAGAAATGAAAATGAAAAAATTTATGAAACGTTGGATGCCGCTGCTTTTAACTTTGATGGTCTGCGTGGGAACATTCTGGAGCAGTGTAGTGCCGGTATATGCATCTATGGAAGATGAATCTATGGATTATACACTTGGTGAAACATATCATAATGATGGCTGCTATCGTTTTAGTCTTTCAAAAAAGTCACATGTCACATTTAGCATGACGATGTATGGTAGTGTTAGTTATGATTATATAGAATTATACAATGCTTCTGGAAGACATGTTTTTTATGGCAACAATATGACGTGGAGCTATAATAATGTGAAAGACACGTCAAGAGGACAAGTTTCAAGAACATTGAATGCGGGAACGTACTATCTAAAAATGAGAACATATCGTGATCATGATTTTAGAATCACAGCAGAACCTTTGATTACATTAGCACGTGGCAGCATCACATCTCTGAAAAGCAATAAATCCGGTCAGCTGACCGTATCCTGCAAGAGTGTTCCATATGCCATCGGATACCGTATCCAGTATTCCACAGATTATCGTTTTCGTAAAGGTGTAAAGACCATCTATTCACCGGTAAGAATTAAAACTCTGACGAAACTCTCAAAAGGAAAAAGATATTACGTAAGAGTGACTCCATATACGGTATATACGGATGGAGAACACGCCTGGGGAGCAACTTCTTATGTAAAGAGCGCAGTAGTAAAGAAATAAAAACAAAATAGAAAAATAAACTCAGCTCATTGTGGATAAATGTTTTCCGCAATGGGCTGAATGTGTATAAAGAGAGGAGTGCAGAGCGTTTATCCTGACGCTTATGTAAAATATTCCGGGGATTTTCAGGGATAATATGACAGGTTTTGTCGAAAGAAAAAGTCATAAAATGTGGAATTGTAGTTTACAAATCAGGGCATGTATACTATAATAACCACATGGGCGGAGACGTCCCATACATATGAAAACAGGGGGGCCCGCTGAAGCGAGCTGAGAGTAGACTGTGAATGTCTTGACCCATAACCTGATTTGGATAATGCCAACGTAGGGACATATGCACGAAGGAGTCTTAAAGGCACAGAAGATCAGAGAGTACAGAAGATATCAGAAGTACAGAAGATTTTCATTAAGTACGAAAGATTAAGGGCCGGTTGTTGTGATGCGTATGCGTTGCAGCAACCGGTTTTTTGCTGCATAAAACATAAAGAGTTTACGGAAAGATCCCGCGAATATCTGCCAGGAACCGAGCTTGTATAGCAGTCAGGAATCCGGCGGCAGTGACAGATTTTCCAGATCCAGATACGAAACGAAAGGAGATTTTTTTTATATGAGAAATTACAGTACACAGATGGAAGCTGCCCGTAAAGGCATCATCACACCTGAGCTTGAGATTGTTGCAAAGAAAGAGAGAATGACAACAGAGGAGCTTCTGCCGCTGGTAGCCTCCGGCAAAGTTGTTATCTGTGCAAATAAAAATCATAAATGTATTGATCCGGAAGGCGTAGGTTCCATGCTCCGCACCAAGATCAATGTAAACCTTGGTGTATCCAGAGACTGCAAGGATTACGATGTAGAGATGCAGAAAGTTATGGAAGCTGTCAACATGGGAGCACATGCGATCATGGATCTTTCTTCCCACGGAAATACCATTCCATTTCGCCGCAAACTGACAAGCGAGTGTCCGGCAATGATCGGAACCGTTCCGGTTTATGACTCTGTTATCCACTATCAGAGAGATCTTGACACACTGACAGCCAAGGATTTTATCGATGTGGTAAGACTTCACGCACAGGATGGTGTTGATTTTGTAACTCTTCACTGCGGAATCACAAGAAAGACGATCGACCAGATCCGTAACCATAAGAGAAAAATGAATATCGTTTCCAGAGGAGGTTCCCTTGTATTTGCATGGATGTGCATGACCGGTGAGGAGAATCCGTTCTACGAATACTATGACGAGATCCTGGATATCTGCCGTGAGTACGATGTGACGATTTCTCTTGGAGATGCCTGCCGTCCGGGATGTCTTGCGGATGCTACAGATGTATGCCAGATCGAGGAACTTGTACGTCTTGGTGAGCTGACCAAACGTGCCTGGGAAAAAGATGTCCAGGTTATGGTTGAGGGACCGGGACATGTGCCGCTCGATCAGGTTGAGGCTAATATGAAAGTGCAGCAGTCTATCTGTCAGGGTGCACCGTTCTATGTATTAGGACCGATCGTAACAGATGTTGCACCGGGATATGATCACATCACATCTGCAATTGGCGGCGCGGTAGCTGCCATGTCCGGAGCTGCATTCCTCTGCTATGTGACACCGGCAGAGCATCTTGCACTTCCGAACCTTGAGGATGTAAAACAGGGAATCATGGCATCCAAGATCGCTGCTCATGCGGCAGATATTGCCAAGGGTGTCCGTGGGGCCCGTGAGATCGATGACAAGATGGCAGATGCCAGAAGAAAGCTCGACTGGGAGGCACAGTGGGAGTGTGCCATGGATCCGGAAACAGCGAAACGTATCTGGAACGAACGTAAGCCGGAACATGAAGATACCTGCTCCATGTGTGGTAAATTCTGTGCAGTACGAAGCATGAACAAAGCACTTGCCGGAGAGCATATCGATATCCTGTAAGGAAAAGCGAAAAATTAAGGCTTGTAATTGAAAAAAGAGTGAGTTATAATGAACTCATAAAAGAAAATTTCTTCGGGGCAGGGTGCAATTCCCTACCGGCGGTATAGTCCGCGACCCGCTTCGGCGGCTGATCTGGTGAAATTCCAAAACCGACAGTAAAGTCTGGATGAGAGAAGAACGCGCAGTATTTCATGAACGTGCTCAGTGCCCCGGGAAGAAGTTCCCGGGGCTTTTTATGTGAGGAAATATTTTTTCGCATAAAGATTTCTTGTAGAAATTTTCTTTGAATATTTCTAAAGAAGGAGAGAGAATTATGAGTGAACAGGTATTGCAGAGAGGAAATGCCGTGGAAAGGAGCAGAACAAGGACGATCGCACAGGTAGCCATGCTGGGGGCTGTGGCAGGAGTACTGATGAATCTGGAGTTTCCGATTCCGTTTCTTGCACCGTCTTTTTATCAGCTTGATTTTTCCGAGGTACCGGTTATGGTAGGAACTTTTGCCATGGGACCTGTGGCAGGTATTCTGATCGAGCTTGTGAAGATTCTCGTACATCTTGTGACCAAGGGAACCATGACTGCCGGTGTTGGTGATGTTGCCAACTTCCTGTTCGGATGTGCCTATGTGGTACCGGCCGGACTGATCTACCGTTTCCATCACAAGAAGAGCAGAGCACATGCTGTTGCAGGCATGGCAGTGGGTACAGTTCTGACAGCAATTCTTGCATGTTTTGTTAATGCTTTTGTACTGCTTCCGGCTTACGGTAAGGCTTTTGGAATGCCGATCGAGACATTTATCCAGATGGGAAGTGCGGTACACAGCTCCGTAAACGGACTGCTTACTTTTGCGCTGCTGATCATTGCGCCGTTTAATATCTTTAAATATGCACTGACATCCCTGATCGTATTTGTAATTTATAAGAAGATTCGTGTTGTACTGAAGGGTGACTGATCGTAAGCAGTTATCGGAAGATGACAGAGAAGATCAGGAAATAATGTCTTCGGATGAATATCTGAGGATGTGAAAAATGCCATGTAATATATTGCCGATGGGCAGTAAATTACATGGCATTTTTTATGTTATAGGAAATTACTCCGTAATGTTCCTATAACATAAAAAAGCCCTCCGGGCAGGATCGCACTGCGACGGAGAGGAATAATGTCGCTGAAGCGACCCGTCGCAGGCGGAGAATCCTGCAAGCAGGATTCTTTCTTGTGTCAGGCGTTTTGTTCTGCAGCTTTCATGACTCCAAGCTCACGTCTGGCAAAAACAACGGCCAGCACAAATGCAGAGGTATCTGCAATTGGTCCTGCGTACATGACGCCATCGATTCCGAAGAAGACCGGGAAGATGACGATCAGAGGCAGCAGGAAGAGCACCTGCCTTGTGAGGGACATAATCACACCAAGCCTAGCTTTTCCAATGGAGGTAAAAAGCAGGCGGACATAGGCTGGATCCCGTTAGCAAAGGTCATCAGCATGAAGATGCGGAGATATTTTTCTGCAAAATGAAAGTACAGGTCGCTGCCGTTTCCGAAGATGCCTACGATCTGATGCGGGAAGAACTGGAAGCAGATAAAAAATATGGTTGCAATCACAGTACATAAGGTTACGGAATAGCGGTATGTCTGGCGTACACGGCTGTATTTTTCGGCACCGTAGTTAAATCCCAAGATGGGCTGGGAGCCCTGGGAGATTCCGATGCAGATGGCCATAAATACCTGATTGACTTTGGAAATGATCCCTGCACAGGCGATTGGAATATCACTCCCGTAGGCGGAGAGTGCTCCGTAATGGCGAAGTGTATTATTCATGACGATCTGCACTGCAGCAATGGCAACTTGATTGATACAGGATGCCATTCCCAGAGAAAAAATGGCAGACAGATTGCGTGCCTTAGGAATCAGCATGGAGTGGTCCAGGTACATTTTCCGGAGTCTGGAAAAATAAAAGATGATCAGAAGTCCGGATACGATCTGGCCGATCACGGTTGCCCAGGCTGCACCTTTGATGCCCCAGCCGAATCCAAAGATGAAAAGCGGGTCCAGGATGGTGTTGATGGCGGCACCGGCCAGGATGCAGGCCATGGAATAGGTAGGACTCCTGTCTGCTCGGATCAGGTGGTTGCCGCCTGTGCTTAAAACATAAAAGGGAAGTCCAATGGCGGTGATCCCTATGTAATCAATGGCATAGGGCATGACGTCCGGTGTTCCGCCGAAAAAATGAAGAAGTGGCTTCAGGAACAGAAGGACAATGACAGAGAGTATCGTACCGGAGATTATCAGCGTGGAGAGTCCGGTTCCTGCAATGGAGCTGGCTTTTTTTTCGTTTCCTACGCCCATTTCCAGGTTGTAATTGGAGGCGCTGCCGATTCCCAGGAGCAATGCAGCAGCAGTAGAGATAATGGTTACGGGAAATGCGATGTTTGTGGCGGCGTTTCCAAGCATTCCTACGCCCTGTCCGATAAAGATCTGGTCAACGATGTTGTACAGAGCGCTGACTAGCATGCTGATGATGGCGGGAATGGCGAATTTGGTGATCAGGCTGCCTACAGGGGCAGTTCCCAGAGGGTTTTCGGCCTGGGCAGCATTGGTCTGGTTTTTCAATGTTTTTTCCTTCTTTCTTGTCTACAGTAGCTGTTTGGTAATGTAATAAGTAAATTTTAAATTTTATAGCAGGGTATTTATTATAGCACTATTGTGAAGTGAGTGCAAGTATAAAAAATTGACCTTTGGTTTTGGATGGGATAAAATGTTTTTAGAAAAAATTTTCGGGAAGGAGTTTTTAAGATGGGTAAGATCAACAGTGTGAAAAAACTTACAGATAATAAGTTTGTGAATCTTTATGGGGTGGATGCGACCAGTGTACATGATACGCCGGTTTCTTATTTTGTGGCCTCCAGGGCGAAGTGTGTGGAGGATTTGAAGCTTTCTACGGGGGAGAATCATCCGGATGGGGTGATCATTTACAGTGTTTATGGAGAGAAGCGGGATAAGGTTGTGCTGATCCGTCAGTATCGGTATACGATCGGCGGATATATTTATGAGTTTCCGGCGGGGCTTGTGGAGCCTGGGGAGGATTTCCATGAGGGTGCTGTGCGTGAGATGTTTGAGGAGACCGGGTTGAAGCTGGAGCCGATCAAGGTTGCGGAGGCTTTTGAGAAGCCTTATTTTACAACGATCGGGATGACGGATGAATCCTGTGCTACGGTTTATGGGTATGCCAGTGGTGAGGTTAGTAAGGCTGCTCAGGAGGATAGTGAGGAGATCGAGGTTGTGATCGCGGACCGGGATGAGGTCAAGAGGATACTGAAGGAGGAAAGGGTTGCGATCATGTGTGCTTATATGCTGATGCATTTTCTTGAGGATGAGGAGGTGTTTGGATTTCTTGGGGAGATTTAAACGGAGGTAGTTATATGGCGGAAGGGGACGCCAGTGAGGGGCTTCTTTCCAGGCTGGGGCTTCGTCGGGGGCTGGCTTCTAAGGTGCCGGAATTCTGCTAAAACCGCTTCAAAAATTCTCGAACTCGCGTCTGAAGCCGCTCAAACAGCGAGATTTTTTGAAGCAACGCAGAATTCCGCCACCTAAGAATCAGTTCCCCTCCTGCAGGGTCAGCCTGGAAAGAAGCCCCTCCATGGCTGTGCGTTCAGTGCGGTTGGATTAAATCTCGGGGGCGTGTTGGTAGTGTGGCGGTCGACGGGAGTTGGATGAGCCGTCAGCGCTGCGCTGGACGGCTGGGAGGAAAGGCTGAGATTCCTTGTGGTATGACGGGAGTTGGATGAGCCATCGGCGCTGCGCTGGATGGCTGGGAGGAAAGGCTGAGATTCCCTGTGGCTTGAAGAGGGGAATGGGTCATCGGCGCTGCGCTGGATGGTTGGGGGAAACGGGGAATCTGCGGTTGCGGATTCCCCGTTTTGATCAGAGCTCTGTGAGTTTTCCCAGGTCTTTGTTGTATTTGCAGTATTTGCCGTTTTCGGAGATAAATGGCTGGTAGGTGTCGGTCCGGTTGTCTTTGACGTAGACGATTCCGGTGGCGATCATTTCTACCAGGGAGAAGCGTTTGCTTAAGCTGGAGATCCAGCGGTAGGTTTTTTCGTTGCCGGAGTCTGCCATGAGGAGGTTATAGCCGCCTGGGCAGGCTTCCAGGGTGAAGTAGATTTTCTGGGATCGGATGGAGGTGTTGAAGACCTGGCCGGTGATGTAGGTGGAGAAGTTGTTTTCTACAAATTGGCGGAAGGTGTAGAGATCGTAGATCACGCCGGTGGTCTCATCTTTGATCTTGTCGCCGCGTTCGATGCGGGCTTTCAGGAGCTTGAGGACTTCGATGGTCCAATTGATGAAGGAGATGCTGCTGTAGGTCATGCTTTCCTGAAGTTGATCGACCAGCTGTTTTGACAGGATGTTGGATTTTGATGCTTCATTAAAAAGTTCTTCGTTCATAAGGTTCCCTCCAGAATTGTATTTTTATATTGTTTTCGCTCTTTTTTGTATCTTTTATTATAAGTCTGAATTGTGCATAAATCAATAAAAAACCGTAAAATACAAAGGCAATTTATGGAAAAAGATATATGATTAACGAATATGTGCAGAAAATATCAGGCGTTTTTTTACGTTTTTCACGTCATTTTAGGATATTTATGTTCTTTTTTTATGAAATCTATTGACAGGTTTTATGAATTTAAGAGATAATTTTATTATAAAAACTGCAGCGGCCAGGAGTGCGCGGGACTGGATTCCGGTTGGGTCCGTGCTTGGCTGTCGGGCAGAGAAATGGGGAATTGATAAATGGAGAACAATGGAGAGATTAAAGTTAAGAGCTTACAGAAGGCATTGGAAATCCTGAACTGTTTTGCTGTGAAGCAGCCCCTGGGTGTAACGGAGATCAGTGAGAAGCTGGGTCTGTATAAGAGTAATGTTCATAATATCCTGGTTACGTTTACTGCTATGGAGTATCTGGTGCAGGATCCGGAGTCTGGGAAATTCCGGCTGGGTCCGGAGGTTATGATGCTGAGCCGGGCATTTCGTGAAAATCTTGATATTACGAAGATTGCTGTGCCGGTTATGCGTGAGATCGCAAATGAGGTGCAGGAACTGGTTTATCTGGCTGTGCCGAAGGGTGAGGATATGCTGTATCTGGAGGCGGTTTCTCCGGAGAACCAGAGGCTTGTAACAAAATCTGTAACCGGTGAGTGCTCAAAGATGTACTGTACAAGTGTTGGAAAAGCAGTTCTGGCGACTATGTCCGAAGAGGACAGGGAGAAGCATATTCCGGAGGAACTGGAAGCTTTTACAGAGTACACGATCACAGACCGGAGAGAACTGGATGAGGAGATCCGGATGGTTCGGGAGCGTGGATATGCAGTGGATGATATGGAAGTTATGTTTGGTGTGAAATGTGTAGGCGTGGCTCTTCTTAATCATGAAGGGGAAGCGGAGGGTGCTTTAAGTATCAGCGCTCCGTCTCTGAGGATGAATAAAGAAAATATTCAGAAATATGCGGAAATTCTGAAGACCAGTGCGCGAAAGATACAAAAACTTTTGTAATATATATGAAAATTGCACAAAAAATAAAAAAATGAAAGTTTGTTATTGAAAAAATATACCAACAGTGCTATAGTTAAATCACGAAATAAAGAACGTGGTTCTCTAATAAAGAACAATAGAAATGAAACCCGGTACTCAGACCGGGTTAAAAAATAAAACATATTGAGAACAACGTTCCATAATAAAGAACAAACGTAAAGCTAAAGGAGGATTTTCAAATGGCAAACAAACCTTATGTAGTAGTGGAATGGAACGACACAGAGACAGATGCAAAAGGATGGATGTGTGCATATAACTTTGTAGGGCATTACTGTGGCGGCGGTACAAGAATGCATCCTACAGTAACCAAGGAAGAAGTTATCCGTCTTGCAACAACCATGGGATATAAATATAAAGCCTGTGAATCTCTGACAACTGGCGGATGTAAAGCCGGTATCGCTTATGATTACAAGGCTCCGGATGCTGAGGATGTTCTTCGTAGATTCCTCACAGCTACAGCTCCTTATATTAAAGCTGGTGTTTCCATTGGCGGCGACCTTGGTGTTGATTATTCTGTAGTTCTTCGTATTCTTGATGATCTGGGAATCGGAATTCCTCAGACAAAGGCTATGAAAGAAGATCCGGATATTCATCAGGGCATCTTAAACCATGACAGAGCAGAGAAAGAGCTTACCTACGATGGATTCAAGATGTATGACATGATCACCGGTTACGGTGTTGCGGCAGCAGCAGATGAAGCCTGGAAGCTTAAAGGCGGAAAGGAAGGCGCCTCCGTTGTTATCCAGGGATTTGGATGTGTTGGTGCCAGCTGTGTAAACTCTCTGAATAAGATGGGATATAAAGTTGTTGGTATCGCAGATGTAAATGGACTTGTTTATTGCAAAGATGGCCTTGATATTCCGAAACTGGTAGCAACCAGACTTCCGAAGGGTGAATTAAATAAAGAAGCTTTTGAAGATAATTATGAAGTACTTCCGAACTCCGAATGGCTCAGCCAGGAATGTGATATCCTCATTCCGGCAGCTCTGGAAGATGTTATCAATAAAGATAACGCAGATAAGATCAAAGCATCTCTTATCGTAGAGGCAGCCAATATTCCGACAACACCGGAAGCAGATGAGATCCTTCGCAGGAAAGGCATCGACGTAGCCGTAGACTTCATCTCCAACCTTGGTGGAATCCGTATTTACGAGGCAGTTATCTTCCGTATTGTTAAGATTGAGAACATGAGCGATGAAGATGCAGCTGCAGCGATCGTAAAAGATACCGTAGATCTGATCCGCAAACAGACAAAAGTTGTATTTGAAGAATCCGCGAAGACAGGCGAGTTCACAAGAGATGTAGCAAGAAGACTGTTTACTCCTGACAAATCCGACACACCGGATATGTGATGGATGAATAACTGATAAAGTACCAGTATTGAGAACCGATTAAGGGGATGCCCCGTGATGGGGCATCCTTTTTTCAAAGAAGACAGGGTCAGGGGGGGTTGTATGAATTCGAAATTAAGAAAGTATCTTACCATTATTGCGCTGGGGCTTGCAGGCGGCTCGATCTACTTTTTACCATATATAAAGTATGTATTTTATGATGCGCAGATTTCAACTATGGGAATCACCAATACACAGTCAGGACTTATGCTGACAATGTATACAATCGGAAATATGATCTTGTATATTCCAGGAGGTATCATTGCGGATAAGGTATCACCGAAGAAGGCACTGGTAATCTCACTTCTCAGTACAACAGCACTGGCATATATTTATGCGTTTTCCATGAATTTTGCAGTAGCCATGGTGATCTGGCTGGGCTTATCCTTCAGTACCGCATTTGTATTCTGGTCTTCTCTGATGAAGGCAATCCGTATTATCGGAACAGAAGAAGAACAGGGATTCATGTACGGACTGTACTATGCATGTAATGGTATTACAGGTGCCCTGACTAATGCTCTTGCATTAAATGTATATAAAACAGCAGGCGATAATGTATCATCCGGTTTTATACGTGCCGTAATAAGCGGTGGAAGTGTTGCGGCAGTTGCAGGTATCCTTCTTATTTTCCTTATGAAAGATGACAAAAAAGGTGCTTCCGCGGCAGATGATGGAGAACCGAAATTCCAGCTCTCAGATTTGGGCAAACTTTTAAAGATGCCGGTTGTATGGGTAGTTGCTCTTACGATTTTCTGTGGCTATGGATATTACACAAGTACTTCTTATTTCAATCCATTTCTTACAGAAGTAATTGGAGTATCCCCGGAGAGCTCCGGTCTGATCTCCATTATTAGAAATTATCTTTTGCTTCTGCTTGCACCGGTAGGTGGAATCCTTGCGGATAAAGTATTCAAATCAACATGTAAATGGCTGATGACTGCATTTTTGATTCTGGCAGCGCTGTTCGGTATCGTAATGATCCTTCCGTCAGATATCAGTCCAATGGCAGCAAGTCTTTACACACTGATCCCAGGTGCATTTGCAATGATGATGTACGGTGTTGTGTTCTCCACAGTCAGTGAGGCGGGAATCCCGAGAATGATGACGGGAACCACCATAGGAATCGCTTCAATCATCGGTTACCTTCCGGACTCTATTTATTCCGTTATCTTTGGAAAATGGATGGATCAGCATGGAGCGGCAGGATATAACTACATTTTTACATTCCTGATGATAACAGGTATCATCGGTGCGGTGCTTGCTTTCACTATTTACCGTCTTGGAAAGAAAAACAGAGAACAGGCTATATAGAGAGGGTTCGATTATGGGAAAAGAAAATAAAGAAAAATTATATATCAATCCAAAGAGATGCAAGGGCTGCGGATACTGTATCAACGCATGTCCACAGGATGCACTCAGTGTATCCGATTTTGTAAACGAAAAAGGTTACAATACAGTTCAGGTAGATGAAACAAAATGTGTGGCATGTGGTATGTGTTACCGTGTATGCCCGGATTATGTATTCGAAATAAGATGAAGGAGGTCAGTTATGGCTAAGGTATTGTTAAAAGGAAATGAAGCACTGGCCGAAGCTGCACTGGCAGCAGGATGCCGTTTTTACAGTGGATATCCGATCACCCCGCAGACAGAGATTCTGGAGTATTTATCCTGGAGAATGGAAGATGTAGGCGGAACTTTTATTCAGGCTGAGTCCGAGCTTGCAGGCATTAACATGGTTCTTGGAGCAGCAGCAGCCGGGGCACGTGCACTGACAACTTCATCAGGCCCTGGATTTTCCCTGAAACAGGAAGGAATTTCATACCTTGTAGCAGCAGACCTTCCGGCAGTTATCGTTGATGTAATGAGAATCGGAACCGGTCTTGGCGATATCGCACAGGGTCAGGGAGACTACTGGCAGCTTACCAGAGGCGGCGGCCACGGCGATTACCACACACTGGTTCTTGCGCCGGCATCCGTTCAGGAAAATGCAGATATGATGGCAGAAGCATTTGATCTTGCTGAGAAATACCGTCATCCGGTACTGATCGCTTCTGACGCTGCGATCGGACAGATGATCGAAGCAGTGGAGATTCCGAAATTTATTGAGCACGATATCAATAAATATGACTGGACGATCAAAGGCTGTAAAAAAGGCGATGAGCAGAGAAAGATCCAGAATGTTTACTATACACATCCAGATTATGAAACTTACCTTTCCAATAAATATGCAGAGATGGAACAGAGAGAACAGAGATACGAATGCATTCAGGTTGAGGATGCAGAAGTTGTTCTGGTAGCATATGGAATCAGTTCCAGAGTCTGCAGAGAGGCGGTTGAGATCGCAAGAGAAGAAGGCTTTAAACTGGGCCTGATCCGTCCGATCACACTGTGGCCGTTTCCTGTGAAAGCTTTTGAACAGGCAAAAGAAGCAAAGGCATTTCTTACCGTAGAGATGAATATCCTCGGACAGATGGTAGACGATGTAAAACTTGCAACAGGCGGTAGATATCCGGTAGATCATTATGGATCGATCTTCGAAATTCCGGAATCTGACGGAATCATTGCAAAAGCAAAAGAAATGTTGAAAAAGGGGGAAGCATAACATGAGATTAGTAGCTCCTGAAACAATTACATTTACACAGAGCGGTTTCTGTCCGGGCTGTGGGCATGGACTGGCTGTCCGCCTGATCGCAGAAGTTATGGAAGAGATGGGTTTAAGTGAAAAACTCCTGGCAATCGTTGACGTTGCCTGTGGTTCTTTAAATATTGATTCCTGGAGATTTGATACCATTATGGCAGCACATGGACGTCCCATCGCAACGGCTGTCGGTGTAAAAAAGATCCGTCCGGAAAATCCGGTCATGGCATATATCGGTGATGGTGCGGCGTATTCCATCGGAATGGCTGAGACCATGCACACTGCAATCCGAAATGACAATGTGGTAACCATCGTTATCAATAACAGCCTCTACGGTATGACAGGTGGACAGTGCGCACCGACCTCTCTGCCAGGGCAGATCACAACCTCCACTCCGAGAGGAAAAGATCCGAAAAAAGCTGGAATGCCATTCCGTGTAGAACAGGCATTTACAGGATTTGATATTGCATACCTCGCAAGAGGCTCCATGGCAGATGCCAAAGGAATGATGCAATCCAAGAAATACATCAGAAAAGCTTTTGAAAAGCACATGAAAGGAGAAGGCTTCTGCCTTGTGGAACTTCTTTCTCCATGTCCGACAAACCTGAATATGACTCCGGTAAAGAGTGTGGAACGTATCAAAAACGAGATGATCAAATACTTCCCGCTGGGAGAGTTCAAGGATAAGAAAGAGGAGGCATAGATTATGGGAAAAGAAATTATTTGCGCGGGATTCGGCGGACAGGGTGTCCTCACTGCCGGTATGCTTCTGATAAATGCAGGAATGGAACAGGACAAAAACGTACTGTTTTATCCTTCCTATGGTTCCGAGATGCGTGGCGGTACCGCAAACTGTACAGTAAAAGTTAGCGAAAAGCTGATCGCCAGCCCGATCTCCAAACATCCGGATATTCTTTTTACCATGAATACCCCTGCCATTGACAAATTTGAAGAGAGATTAAAACCAGGCGGACTCCTTCTGGTAAATTCCTCTATTGTTCCGGAAGACCGTAAATACAGAGACGATATTAAAATTATAAAAATTCCTGCAACAGACATTGCGGCAGAAGTCAGAAATCCAAAAGGTGCGAACCTTGTCATGCTTGGAGCACTGGCTGCCAACAGCGACCTGTTCTCAGTAGAATATATGGAATCCGCTATCGTTTCTTTCTTTGAAAAAAAAGGAAAAGGCAAATACAATGAGAAAAATGTAGCTTGCTATCGAAGAGGAGTAGCCGGTAAATAAGATCAGGAGGTGACTGATATATGAATCTTACCAAGTTGTTAAAACCAAAATCAGTTGCTGTTATCGGCGCAAGTGAAAAAGAAGGTTTTGGTGGAGATGTATGCCGTAATACTCTCAGCTATGTAGAAGACATGAGCAGAGTATACTTTGTACATCCGAAAAGAGAAAGTGTATTTGGAGTTCCCTGCTATAAGAGTATTTCCGATATACCGGATACCATTGATATGATGGTGATCTGTACTTCACAGAAAACAGTCATTCCGCTTCTGAAAGAAGGAGCAGCCAAGGGTGTTGGCGGAGCCGTTGTTTTTGCCAGCGGATATGGCGAGATCGGAACAGATGAAGGCAGGAAAAATGAGGCGGAACTGATCGCAGCAGCAAAAGAACTGGACATTGCAGTCATGGGACCAAATTGTGCCGGATTTGTAAATTACATTGATAATGTGCAGGCTTTCGCTTTTATTTCTGCGAAGAGAGACCGAAAAGGAAGTGTTGGCGTTGTTTCACAGAGCGGCCAGCTGTGCCTTTCCATGATGGATGATCCCGGAATGCGTTTTTCCTACAGTATTTCAGCCGGAAACGGAAAGATTGTCCAGATGGAAGACTATATGGACTTCCTTGTAGAAGATGAAGATACAAAAGTTGTCAGTGTTTATATCGAGGGTGTAAAAAATGCGGCAAAATTTGCAGATGTTCTGAAAAAAGCAGCTGCGAAAAAGAAACCTGTAGTCATTCTCAAAGCAGGAAGAAGTGCCAAAGGCGGAGCAATCGCAGCTTCCCATACAGGAAGTCTCTCAGGTTCCGATGCATCCTTTGATGCAGTTCTGAAAAAATTCGGAGCGATCCGTGTGGATGATCTGGAAGAACTGATTGCCACTTCACTGATGCTTGCCACACTGAATCGTTATCCGAAGAAGGCTGTTTTTGCATCCATGAACCTTTCCGGAGGCGAGACCGGAATCTGTGCGGATGTAGGAAGTCTTAACGGAATCGAATATCCGGATTTTGCACCGGAAACTCTTGCAAAACTGAAAGAACAGCTTCCATCCTATGCATCTCCGAATAATCCGCTGGATATGACAGCCAGTCTTTCCTACGATGCAGATCTGTATGCAGAAGCATTGCGTACAGTCATGGATGATCCAAATATTGAGATGGTACTGATCGGCTATACTCTGCTTCTTGAAGTGGCAGATCCTGCGATTCACTATATGTATCAGGGAATTGAAAAAGTTGTACGGGAAAAAGGCAAGAACTGCAAACCGATTGCCATGATACCGTTTGCAGAAAACACCAGAAACCCGGAATACCAGGAAAAACTCTTCAAGATCGGAGTGCCGATTCTCCCTCCTCCGGTATATGCATTTAAGATTCTCCGTCATTTGGCTGATTTTATTTCCTATACTTCCGAAGGAAAAACACTGGAACTTTCTGCCGGAGCACCAGTTGGCAAGGAGACCTTTGCACTGTCTGAGCATGACAGCAAGATGGAACTTGCAGATTTTGGCGTAGATATTCCAAAAGAAGTCATTGCAAAAACAGTGGAAGAAGCAGCTGCGTTTGCAGAAAGTGCTGATTGCCCGCTGGCTATGAAAGTAGAATCCGCAGACATCCTGCATAAGAGTGATGTTGGCGGTGTAAAACTCAATATCCGTGGAAAAGAAGCAGCTGTAAAAGCTTATGAGGAGATCATGAATAATGTAACGGGTGCGAGACCGGATGCGAAGATCAACGGAATCCTTATGGTTCCCATGCTGAAACCAGGCGTGGAAATGATCATCGGAGTAAACAACGATCCACAGTTTGGTCCTATGATCATGGTAGGAATGGGCGGTGTGTTTGTAGAGGTATTTAAAGATGTGGCTTTATATCCGGCTCCACTGTGTGAAGAGGAAGCTCTGGATATGCTGAAATCACTGAAATCCTACAAACTCCTCAACGGCTACAGAGGAAACGCAAAATGCGATATTCCGGCATTGTGCAAAACCATCGCGGGAATCAGCAGATACGCCAACGCAAATAAAGATACTCTGAAAGAGCTGGATATCAATCCACTGTTTGTATATCCGGAAGGCGAAGGTGTAGGCGTTGCCGATGCACTGATCGTAAAACATGTAAAATAATTATGGAACAGGAAGAGGGGCATTCACAGTCAATGCCCTTCTTCACTCTGGATATGTATCAGAAGAAGCTATCGAGAGACAACCTGGATAATGAGGTAGAATTGGAAAGGTGAAGCCTATGATAGAATTTACAAATGTTTCGAAATCCTATAAAGATAAACTGATCCTGCGGGATATCAATATGACATTTTCTTCCGGGGAATTTGTTGCCATCATTGGTTCCAGCGGATGTGGAAAAACAACCCTTCTGAAAATGATAAACAAACTTCTCCCCATGGACCGGGGAGATATTATCATTGACGGAAAATCCATCCGCGAGATCCCCGATATCAAATTAAGAAGAGAAATCGGGTATGTGGTACAGGAAGGCGGACTGTTTCCACATTTTACAGTAAAAGAGAATCTTGAAATTGTTCCCCAGCTTGAGGGACTGGAACCGGAAAAACGGGAACAGCGGATCAATGAACTCCTGGATATGGTAAATCTTGATCCCAAGCTGTACAGCAACAGCTATCCATGTCAGCTTTCCGGCGGACAGCGCCAGAGAGTGGGAGTTGCCAGGGCATTTGCCACAGATTCTGATCTGATCCTGATGGATGAGCCTTTTTCAGCGTTGGACCCACTTACAAGAGAAGAACTGCAGGACGAGATCGTCAAGCTGCAGAAGGAATACCAGAAAACTATTGTATTTGTCACCCATGATATGGATGAGGCTATCAAATGTGCAGACAAGATCTGCTTTATACAGAACGGAACTGTCATACAGTTCGATAAGACAGAAGAGATCCTGAGGCATCCGGCCAATGATTATGTGGAAAAATTCGTAGGAAAGAACCGTTTGTGGGGAAATCCGAAATATATACATGCATCTGACATTATGTGCAAAGAACCATACACACTTTCCAAAGACAGAACTGTGATACAGGCGCTTCAGGTTATGCGCCAGAATGCGATCAACAGTATTTTTATCACAGAGGGAAAATCCAGGGGATTTCTGGGAATCGTCTGGCTGGAAGACTTAAGCAAACTGGATGTGCAGCATATGTCCGCAAGTATCGGGGATATGATCTCATCCGATTATGTATCTGTTTATGAAGAAAGCTCTCTTCAGGAGATCATCGACGAGATCGATTACTATAAATCCGGAATCATTCCGGTACTGAACGAGCGCAGGGAACTGAAGGGGGCACTGACCAAGAGTATCCTTCTTTCGACACTCAGCAAACGTTACAAAAAAGAACAGGAGGGGTGACAGGTGAATACTTTTCTTGAAGTTTTTATGCAGAGAAGAGAAGAGCTGGTCCAGCTTCTTCTGGAACATATTCAGATGACTTCGGCAGCAGTACTGATTTCCATATGCATCGGTATTCCTCTTGGAATTTTTGTAACAAAAAACAAAAAGGCTTCGTCTATTGTGATCGGAATTGCAAATATCATGCAGTCTATCCCAAGTATAGGCCTTCTGGCTTTTCTGGTTCCTGTGGTGGGAATCGGACAGAAGCCGGCCATTATCATGGTTATCATTTATGCCCTGCTTCCGATCATAAAAAATACATATATCGGCATCACCGGTATCCAGCAGTCGGCCATTGAATCAGCCAGCAGCATCGGCCTGACAAAATGGAGGATTTTGTACAAAATACAGATTCCCATCGCAATGCCTTATATTATGGCAGGTGTGCGTATTTCAGCAGTAACAGCTGTTGGAACCGTTACCATTGCTGCTTTTGCAGGTGCGGGAGGTCTGGGATGGCTGATCAATCTGGGCTTAAATGCCAATGATGCGGATCTGGTACTTCTTGGTGCACTGCCTGCCTGTCTTCTGGCCCTGGTGGTAGATTTTGTTCTCGGAAAAGTGGAGAATGCACTGACTCCGGAAGGCCTGAAACCGGTAGACCAGATCACAAACCGTACAAAAGCAGAACGGAAAAGACGAACAGTTATGGCGGTCTGTCTTCTTGTCCTGATCCTGGTAGTTCCATGTTTCACTTCTGTATACAGTGTGTTCCAGAGAAAAGAAGAGAAAATCGTAATTGGCAGTGAGAACTTTACAGAAGCACTGATCCTGGGAAATATTTACAGCCAGCTGATCCAGGACCAGACAGATATCAAGGTTGAAGAGAAATTTAATCTTAACGGAACCATGATCACTATGTCCGCCATGGAGCGGGGAGATATCGACACATTTACCGATTACACAGGCGTGCTGATTTCCAACGTCCTGAAAGAAGAAATGTCTTCAGATTCGAAGGAAGTCTATGACAGAGTAAAAACAGGCATGGAAGAAAACTACAGCATGCAGGTATCCGATTCTCTGGGATTCAGTAATACCTATGTGTTTGCAGTCACTCCGGAGACAGCAGCGCAGTGTCATCTCACAAAGCTTTCCGAACTTCTGGCTCAGGCGGGCAGCCTGAAACTGGGCTGCACAACAGCATTTACCCAGCGTGAGGATCTTCTGCCCAAGCTAAAAAAAGAATTTCAGGTATCCTTTAAAGAAGTGAATGGTCTGGAAGGAAATATCCGTTATCAGGCACTCACATCTGGAAAAGTGGATGTGATCGATGCTTTTGAGACCGATGCCATACTGAAAAAGATGGATCTTGTGAAACTGGAAGATGATATCGAGTTTTTTCCGCCGTATCAGGCTGTGTCCATTACCAGGAATGAAACCCTGAAAAAATATCCGCAGCTTCAGGAAGTTATGGATATGATGGAAGGAGCTATCACCACAGAAGAGATGATGGATATGAATTACCAGGTAGATGTAGAGGGAAAAACTCCGAAAGAAACAGCTGTGGAATTTCTGAAAGAAAAAGGAATGATAGAATAAATTTTTAAGCGGTCTGAAATTAGGCCGCTTTTTTGGGAATATTTTGTGAAAATCGCACCTTGACATAAAGCCTTCCTCCGGGTGTATCATATGCAGTGTTAAAGGAGGTAGACTATTATGTTTGAGACATTACAGGAAAAGACAGAAGAGAAAGCAATGGTGCAGTTCCTTGAACGCTTTACAGATTATCCATTTCTGGTAAAGTTCAAGAATTCCGAGTATCATATCGGAGAGGGTGAACCTACATTTACGGTGAATTTTAAGAAAGCGATTCCTCTTGCAGATCTGATGAAAAGTACGTCCCTTGCGCTGGGCGAGGCGTATATGAGAGGGGATCTGGATATTGAGGGAAATCTTTATGAGGCACTGGATCATTTTCTGGGACAGATGGGGAAATTTTCTACCAATGAGTCTGCTCTGAAGAAGATCATGTTCAGCTCAACATCCAAGAAAAACCAGGAAAAGGAAGTAACCAGCCATTATGATATTGGCAATGATTTTTATAAATTATGGTTGGATGAGACGATGAGTTATTCCTGTGGATACTTTATTCATGAAGATGATACATTGTATCAGGCACAGGTAAATAAAGTTGATTATATTCTTAAGAAATTACATCTGGAAGAAGGCATGAGCCTTCTGGATATTGGCTGTGGCTGGGGTTTTCTGCTGATCGAGGCGGCGAAGAAGTATAAGATCCACGGTACCGGCATCACTTTAAGCCATGAGCAGTATGCGGAATTTCAGAGAAGGATCAAAGAGCAGGGACTGGAAGATTACCTTACCGTAGAGCTGATGGATTATCGTGATCTTCCCAAGAAAGAGTATCAGTTTGACCGTGTTGTCAGTGTTGGTATGCTGGAGCATGTTGGCCGTGACAATTATCAGCTGTTTCTTGATTGCGTGGAGAAAGTTCTGAAACCAGGTGGACTGTTCCTGCTTCATTTTATCAGTGCCCTGAAGGAGCACCCGGGTGATCCGTGGGTTAAGAAATATATTTTCCCGGGCGGAACCGTTCCGAGTTTACGTGAGATCCTGAACCATATGGCAGAGGATAATTTCCATACTCTGGATATCGAGAATCTCCGTCTGCATTACAATAAGACACTGCTTCACTGGGAAAAGAATTTCCGTGATAACATTGAAAAAGAGAAAACCATGTTTGACGAAGAATTTCTGCGTATGTGGGATCTCTACCTGTCTGCATGTGCGGCAACTTTCCATAATGGAATTATCGATCTTCATCAGATCCTTATGACAAAAGGAATCAACAACGATCTGCCAATGACACGGTGGTATTGATCTTCCCTTAAGCAAGATCAAAATCAGTATCCGAAAAATAACATATATGAATATAAAAACCTCCCGGAACAGTCAGCAGTTAAAAATGCTGTACTGTTCCGGGAGGTTTTTTATCATAACAGATTGCTTCGGAGAAATGAGAGACTGACATCATACCCCCGGTGCAAGGAGCAGCTTTTCAAAATCTTCCTCACACATAGGACGGTAATACAGGAATCCCTGGATCTCATCGCAGCCTTCTTTTTTCAGAAATTCGGCAATATCTTCTGTTTCCACACCTTCGCATACAATGGATTTTCCCATGCGTTTCAGCATATGGAAAACTTCCTGAAGAACGATCTTTGCATTTTCCGTAAGGGAATCGCCAAGGAATTTCCGATCGATCTTTACTTCATTGAACAGCAGATCTTTTAAGGTATTCAGGGAAGAATATCCGGAGCCGAAATCATCCATGGAAATCTGAATATTATGCTGCTTCAGGCCACGGATCACACGGTTGACGGCCTCGGTATTGTTTACATAGGTGGATTCCGTGATCTCAAAAGTAAGGCGTGAAGTGTCCACCTGATAGGTGCGGATCAGTTCGCAGATCTTTTTGACAAAATTTTCCGGTTCCTCAAAGTGCAGTGGAGAGACATTCAGGGAAATGCGAAAATCTGCCGGAAGCTGAATGGAAAATTTCTGAAGCCATCGGAAGGTTTTTTCATAAACATAATAATCCAGACTGATGATAAAACCATTCTGTTCAAATAATGGAATGTACACAGCCGGGGACCAGAGCGTTTTTTCGTCACGGAGCCAACGGACGAGGACTTCCGCACTGGAGATTTTTCCGTTGGTGGGAGATACTTTGGGCTGAAAATAAATCTGAAATTCTTCATTTTTCAGAGCCTGATGGAAGGAATGGAGAATTTCTGCCTGCATTTTTTCCTGCCGGTCAATTTCCCTTGAATAGATGCAGCAGGGCGGAATCATTTTTTTGGAGAGCCGCCTTGCCACATTTGCACAGGACAGTACGGTTTCCGGTGAGGTTTCGGCATCCGGGATAAAGCAGATTCCGGAGTTTGTGCGGAAGAAATTAACGTGGTAGGTATTGCGGATGCGCTGGCTGATCTGCTGATCAAGTTTTGCGATCTGGGACAGAAGCGCTTCACTGGTAAGGTCCGTAATATCTGCAATGCTGACAAATACATCGGAGAAAAAGCGGGTGGTAAGGATGGTAAAGGAAGCTCCTGCCAGCTCTTCATAGACAATATTCAGAATTTCGTCTCCAAGGGAATATCCGTATTTGTCATTGATGTAATGAAAATTTTCTATGTCTGTGGAGATCAAGGCGATGGAGAGGGAACTTCCGGTACTTTTCTGGATCTGCCGGATCTTTTCAGAAAGGGCTTCCGAAGAGATGGCAGGGATTACCGTATTGCGGGAATGGGTGGAAGGGGCAAGTTCCCGGATAGCAGCAATTTTCCTGCTGGCTTTGTCCTGGTACATTTTTTTGTCTGCGGCATTGATCAGATCTTCCATCATAAAATAGTGATTCTGGAAACTGACTTCATATCCGATGGCATAACTTAAAGGCAGTGTAGTTCTGGTGTTGTATTCCTGAACAAGGGAATCCAGTTTCTCTGCCATATGCTGAAGCTCGGAGAGGCTGGTGTTCTGCTGGATCAGGATGAACTCATCTCCGCCATAGCGGGCCAGAAAACTGTCAGAATCCAGGATCCGGGTGAGACAGTAGGTGAAGGTCTGGATAAATTCATCGCCTTTTTCATGTCCGTAAGTGTCATTGACATATTTCAGATTGTTCAGATCAAACATCATGACGCCAACGCCAAAAGTGCTTGGGCGGTTACTTAAGTCCTGAACCAGCTTTTCCAGGGATGTTTTGTTGTGGACACCGGTGATATCCCGAAATGCCTTTACGATAAGACGGGAGAGAAGTTCTCTCTGGATCAGGGAAAGCGCCAGGGTCACAACCAGAAGTGCCAGAGCTGCTTCCATAAGATGAAGTATGGGATAGTAGGATACTTCCGGATCCTGAAGAAATTTCAGAAGATAAAGATCCATAATCAACAGGATCACAAGCGCAAGCAGGGTGCCTTCGCAAAGATGAAGTACACTTTTTTCTTTTTTCATGGGTAAAATAAGTCTCCTTGTTTATTGATAAATAAAATTGAGCAGGCTTTTTCAGGCCTGCACGATGATCATTTTTGTAAAATCCTGACTGATACCGATTTTGCTTTCCTGTATGCGGACGATGTAAGAGCCGAGAAGGATTGATACGATCCGTACAGTTGCGCCTTCGATAAACCCCAGGGTTTCCAGATAATGGCGGTCCCCTTCATTCCCGCATATTTTCTGAATGATATAATCGGTGTTGATATCAGCTAAATTCAGTGGCATGATTCCTCCATAAAAAGCTGTATGTGAACAGTGAAAGCGGAAAGATATCCGCCAACATAAATTAGTTACAACTAACATTATAACGCGCAGAGATTTTGTGTCAATGGTTTTGGAAAAATAAGAAACATTTTGTCATACAGGACGACAGGTGAAGGTGTTTGTGTTATGATAAAAAAGCATAGAGAAGATCCAATGCAGATAAAAAATAAGTTTAGGAAGATAAGCGGGAATCCTCGGTAATTCAATTGCCGAGATGAAAGCGTAAACTGTGCATATCTGCACATTATAAGTAAAATATATTTATTTTTTTATTAAAAAATGCTGTATCCAGCTTTATTAAAAAAGAAAATATGTTCGGCATTTTATTGTGATATTCTTAATACTATGCTATACTATATGTATGAAGGAGAATCTTATACATTACCGCACTTGTGTGTGCAATATTAATTACCATATGGTATGGTCAGTGAAATACCGGCGGAAGATATTGAATGCGGAGATTGAAGCATATCTTCAGGAGCTGGTGCAGGAGATCGCAGCGGATAAAGGTTTTACCGTCCATTTGTTTGAATGCGGGGAAGGAGACCATGTGCACTGTTTTGTGTCTGCTCCTCCCAAATTATCCATAACTGCGATCGTGAAATATCTGAAAGGGATCACCGGCAGGAAATTATTCGAACGTTTTCCGGAAATAAGAGAACAGCTTTGGAAAGGAGAGCTGTGGAACCATTCCTATTATGTGGAAACGGTCGGGTCTGTGTCGGAAGAAAATATCCGCAGATATATTGAGCATCAGAGTAAAGCTTATTGAGATCATAGAGGTGGGAAATGCTGCTGTCAAAGAAAACATCCATAAAGGTCAGTCAGGAATATGCAAACGTCATCGGACATATGTGTTATGCGGCATCCAAGCTCTGGAATGTCTGTAATTACGAACGTCAGCATTACAAAGAAATGGGAATGGAGAAATACCCGGACTGGTATTATCAGAAAAAATCCCATAGAGAGGATCTGTGGTATAAACAGCTTCCATCTCAGACAGCCCAGGAAGTCTGCAAGCTGCTGGATAAAGCATGGAAATCTTTTTACGCCTTGAAAAGATCCGGAGGGATTGAGAATCCCAGACCACCGCGGTTTAAACAGGAAAGTATCCCCATTACCTATATGCAGATGGGAATTGTACATGAATGGGACACAGAAAAAGTCCGTCTGTCCCTTCCAAAAGCATTAAAAAGATATATGGAAGAAACGTATCAGATCCATGAGAACTTTCTTTATCTTGAAAATAAGATTTTCAGGGGCATGGATCAGATCAAACAGTTGCGGATCTACCCACCGGAAAAAGGTGAATGTAAAGTTATAGTTGTTTATGAGATTTCAGAGAGGGAAGAACTTTCGCAGAATGGACACTATCTGTCAGTTGATCTGGGACTTCATAATCTTATGACATGCTATGATTCCGGGAATGGGAATACATTTATCCTGGGCAGAAGATATCTTGCATTGGAAAGATATTTTCATAAAGAGATTGCAAGGGTGCAGGCACAATGGTATGGA
>ENA-OOZN01000115-OOZN01000115.1-human-gut-metagenome-genome-assembly--contig:-NODE-115-length-91313-cov-13.008876_pt1 | contig 91313 bp, 91 predicted proteins | sample MGYA00241187_ERZ501397 | MGnify/ENA primary metagenome ERZ501397 (study PRJEB25962, sample SAMEA2042921) | human gut metagenome | biome: human gut; feature: human-associated habitat; material: faeces... | reverse complement strand
AACTAACTGATGCATGGGAAGAATGGATTGATACCCGGCCGATAAGTGACGAGAGTGCCAGAGCCTTTCTTGCTTGGCATGAGGAGTACGCCATGAACCACCAAGAAGAGTAACAAACAATAATCCCCTTACTCCAATTGTAAGTAAGGGGATTATTATATTTGAAAGGGTAGGGAATGCCCTTTTTGAGAGGAGGATATCAACGACCTATAAGTCATTTACGCAATATTTGGGAGAAAGCCCATTCTTTTAGAGATGAGAGTATGTCAAAAGGCGACCATCGTGTTTCGCAAAACTGGTCGGATGAACCGCTATGGCATTAAGGGAGGAAAGTGCGTCAAAGCCGCACTTTCTGTATGTATTGACGACCGAAATGGTCAGTTACGATGATCTCCATTTCCTGAGCCTTGGGTGAAGGTTTTGCCGAAAAGAAGATAAAGGGATTCTCAACCGGAAACCTCCAAGTCAGCTTTTTGGCACCTTGCGCATACTCACGGTTGATGTAGCCCTTGTAGTCGGGGTCAATAGCAGAGAACTGTGTCATGGAGCCTTTCAGTTTTCCATCCTCTTTCCACTCCACTTTCCAGGTCTCATCCCAGTTCCAGACCTTAACGCAAACTTCAGCCAAACGATCGGCGAAAGTACCGATAGGAAAGACTTTCATCTGATAGTCGGCAGGCATACCGAGAGTTTTGAAATGCCATGTCAGTCCGCGTGGAGTAGACTCGAACACTTGGTAACCCATCGGCGTGCCGTCCATGCAGTAACGGCTGTTCCACAACCACCAAGCACCGCCGATGGATGCCACCATGTGCTCGCGTACATTTGGACGAAGCAGGAGGTTGGAGTGGATATGCGAGTGGCCACTAAGAATGGATACTTGATAATCTCTCAGCAAGTCCATCAGTTCTTCGGCACCTTTCAGATAATGGTCTGAAGTGTACATCTTAGCGGGAGCATGCATTGCTACGAAGACGTGTGCCCCTTTGGGAATGTATCGCGTATATTGTTTCACCCATTCCAACTGTCCGGCAGTCAGCATCTCATCGTACTGCCTGAGTCCGGTATAGAAGATGTTATCCAGCACGATGTAATAATCGCACCCCATATTAAAAGCATAGTAGGTGGGACCAAAATACAGACGGTAGACCTGCTCACTCTGATGGTTGTCGTTGTAGATTTCGGTATGATCGTGGTTGCCAATGACAGGATAGACTGGATAGCCCAGTTGTTTAAGGTCTTCCTTGTAACGGCCATAAGTTTCGGGGTTGTCCCAAATCATGTCACCCAACATGATAGCAGCCACGGGCATGCCTTTATTTATGTATTCATTCCCATAGGATTTCAGTTCAGGGAATGCCTCGGTCTCGAGGCGGGCGTATGCCTGGTCACTACCTGGTTGGGTATCGCCGATAGCAAACAAGGTGTAAGCACCTTGGGGAGCACTGAACTCGAACAGTTCGAAATCGAGACTCTTTTCGGACAGGGTGTGGTAGAAGCGGGGCGTACCCGAGGCATAGGATGCCACATAGCCCGAAGGCGTCACAATATGAATGAAATCAGCGTTATCCACAGCGTCTAATTTATAGATGCCATTCTGATCGGTGGTGGTGAAGTTTGTGCCGTCGGTCACTACGACATCCTTCATCCCTTTCTTGTTGCAATGTACTTTTCCGGTCACTTCCTTGGCTGTCGCTCCGGCAAAGAATGCCATCAATAGGGCGACGAATAAAATTTGTTTTTTCATACGTCTGTCACTTTTTATTGTTAGAATTAAGAAATATGCTGTAAAAATAGGACTTGTCTTTCAACAGTTCATCATCTCGGTCTGGCTGAGTGTGCAGAAACAAACAAATGAAACAAGAATGAAACAGCTCCTTAGCAGAATAGTAAAGTCGTATCTGCTTTCATGAGTAAAAAACAAAAAATGAAGAAATCCGAACAAGAAACCTAATCGTAATATGAATGACAACTTTTTGCAATCATCCGTCTATAGTTTTGCAATTGAAAACAAGAAGATATTATTGAATCGATAATCATTGAGTATTAATGTTTTATTCAACACAGAAGGATACGTAGAATATTAAATAAAGAAAGATGAAAAAAATCGCAGAGTGTTTATTGGGGATGATTCTAACAATAGTTTTCTCCCTAGTCGTATGCAGCTGCAGTGACAATGAAGAGACAGCCATTGATGATTTTGACATCCAGTTTGAGCTTCCCTCCTTGATTGAGATAAATGAAGGCGGTACATATACCTTCATATTGAAAAGCAAGAATGCACCGCTCATTTCTGATAATTTTGTCTTGGAATCGGAAGCTGGTGTTTCTTACATATGTAAGATTATAAATGTTTCAGGTTCCAGCTTCACTGTTGCAATAAACTCTCAGTGTGAGACCGGATATTACAACATTTCCCTCAAGCGTGGCATTCGGAAAAAGAGTGCCGGGCGTACCTACATCAGCATCATTGAGAACATCGGCTTTACGCCTGCTCCTGACACGACTATTTACGGTCTGGTGACGGCAGAAGGTGCCCCCATTGCAGGTGCAGTGGTATCGGATGGTATCGAGGTGACCACCACCGACGCTGAAGGTATCTACCAGTTGAAATCAGCAAAGAAGTGGGGTTACGTATTCATCTCCATTCCCAGTGGTTATGAAGTGCCCAGTCAGGGAGTGCTACCCCAGTTTTTCTATTATACCAAAGCAGACACCAAGATTACCGAACGAATAGACTTCAAACTAAAGCAGGTGGATGGACAAGACAATTATATACTGTATGTACTAGGTGACATGCACCTCGCCAACCGCACCAGTGACCTCAGTCAGTTTCTGGACTTTACAGAAGACCTGAACGCTTGTCGCAACCTGAACACTGGCCGCAGACAATATGCCATAGCTTTGGGTGACATGACATGGGACCTCTATTGGTATGACAACAATTATGCCCTGCCTGAATACCTTGCCACCGTCAACAACCAATTACGCGACTTACAGATATTCCACACTATCGGCAACCACGACTACGATTACAAAGCAAAGAACGACTTGGAGGCTGGACGCCCGTATGTGAACAACATTGCCCCTGCTTACTATTCGTTCAATCTGGGACAGGTACACTATGTTGTGATGGATGACATCGATTGTGACAGCTACGATGGGACTATCTCGCGTAACTACAAGAAAAGGCTGACTAATGACCAACTGACATGGCTGGGAAAAGATCTGATGCAGGTAGACCAGGACATACCGATTATACTGGTGATGCACGCACAAGTATTCTACCCCTCACAAACTGACGGATGGAAGATTGACCACGATGCGGTGGGAACCAACCAGCTACTGAAACTACTGGCCGGACGTCGCACGCACATCCTGACCGGACACACCCATCTAAACTTCAATGTGACACCCGATGATGACATCACCGGTGGAAACGACCTGTATGAGCACAATACAGCCGCCATCTGCGGTTCGTGGTGGTGGAGCGGACATCTGACACCGGATGTACACCTCAGTCCTGACGGAACACCGGGTGGATACGCCATTTGGCAGGTGAGTGGACAAGACTTGCAGTGGGCATACAAGGCAACGGGCCAGGATGAGAACTATCAGTTCCGAAGCTATGATCTAAATCGCGTAAACTTCTCACTTGCTGACGTGCCGCAGATGAGCACAAACGCCAGCGTACAGAAAGCTTTTGCGAAATATGCCGATGCTTATCCGGTAAACAGTAATAACGAAGTGCTGATAAACATCTGGAACTGGAGTCCGCGCTGGACGCTGACCGTCACTACTGAGACGGGGGAAAGGCTGGAACCAAAGGCGGTGTGGGCATACGATCCCCTGCACATAGCGGCACTGACGGTGAAGCGGTTCAACTCTGCCACGTTGACCGCTGTGCCCAATTTCATAACGGAACTGTTCCCACATTTCTTCAAGGTGAAAGCGCCTGATGCAGATATTGACCTCACCATCACTGTACAAGATGAATTCGGACGGACGTACACTGAAAGGATGTATCGGCCGAAAGAATTTGTCAAATAAATAAGTTGGTGGAATGATAGGTCGGCAAGCAGGTGAGAAGTTGAGTATTGTTGTCTTGTCAAGGCATATTTTTACCTCGTCAATTTGGAAAAATCAATATAAGCAAAAAACAATTTATGAAAGTTTTCAATTCGTATGTGTTGGCTCTGTTACTGCTGTTAGCTGGAAACTTCTCCACGCTGTCAGCACAGAACCGAACGATTTCAGGAAAAGTTCTGGACGGACTGCAAGAGCCGCTTATCGGCGTCTCCATCCGTGTAGAAGGGAGCATAATAGGCGGTACAACTGATGCCGACGGCATGTTCAGGCTTCGTGTTCCACAAGGGGAGGCAACGCTGATTGTCTCTTACGTGGGTTATCTGACCGATCGGGTGAAGGTGAAGCCCGGTGAGGATAATCTCGTGATTTATATGCAGGAAGATGCCATCCTACTGGATGAAGCCGTGGTTATCGGTTACGGCACGCAGAAGAAAGTGAATCTGACGGGTGCCGTAGCTATGGTGGGTAGAGAGAAGCTGGAGAACCGCGCCACACAGTCGCTGGCAAGTATGCTGCAGGGATCGGTTGCCGGTCTCAACATCACAACTTCATCCGGTGTGCCGGGCAGTTCACCCAGTATTAATGTACGTGGTACGACATCCATCAACAGTGCCGGACCTCTCATTCTAATTGACGGTGCCATTGGGGAACTGGACCGCGTTAATCCCAACGACGTAGAGTCTATTTCCGTCATTAAGGATGCTTCCGCAGCAGCTGTCTACGGTGCACGTGCAGCGTTTGGCGTTATCTTAGTGACTACCAAGAGCGGCACTGCCAACGAAGGTAAGGCAACCGTCCGTTACAACGGGCGTATGGGATGGCAGGCGCCCACCACGTCGACAGACTACGAGACAACGGGTTACTGGTCAGTCTACACGGTCAATACCTTCTGGCAGGCAAAAAATGGAACCAACTACGTGGACTACACAGACTATGACATGCAGCAACTGCTGGCGCGCATTAACGACAAGACCGAAAATCCCGACCGTCCCTGGGTAGTGGAGGATACCCGTAACGGACGCAGCCAATGGGTATATTATGGAAACTACGACTGGTGGCACATGCTCTACAACGACAACCGCCCGACTCAACAACACAGCATTTCGCTGAGCGGTGGAACGAAGGACGTGAAATATCTAGTGAGCGGCGCTTACGACTACCAAAAAGGCATCTTGAAGCAGAACCCGGACATTTACCGCAAATATAACCTACGCTCAAAGATTGACTTCACCATTAACCGCTACGCCACGTTGAGCAACAACACTGCATTCTTCGGATCGCAATATACCTTTCAAGGAAACGGGAGCATCGACGACACTATGGGTTACAGCGGGCGCCACGCCCTCGCCTGTTTTCCGATGCAGAACCCGGACGGGTCGTGGCTCTATAGTACACCCTACCTAAACTACAAGGTGGCTAACGGACGACACATCATGCTGGGAGAAGGCACACATCGCAACACTGACCGAGCCAACGACTTCCAGAACACTACCCGGTTGGTCATCACCCCTTGGAAACCGATAAGCTTGACGGCAGACTTCACCTATCGCCTCTACCAGACACGTAACACGCATCGTGCCAACAACCTCTACTACCGTGAGGTACCCGATGGTCCGTTACTGTCCTACGCTACCGGTGCCGGACTTAACAAGTTGAGCGAATCAGTAAATACCCGCAACTACTACTCGGCAAACGTTTATGCCAACTACGACGACACATTCGGCAAGAATAATGCCCACCACGTGTCCGGTGTAATAGGTTTCAACTACGAAACCATGCGTTTGAAGAACATTTCCGCCTCAGGCGAGAATCTGACATCCACTTCGCTGGATGACCTTGACTTGGTGGGACAAAACGCCAACGGAGAGGTGCTGACCAGCGTAGGCGGTGGACAGAACGAATACGCCCTTGCCGGCTTCTTCGGTCGTATAAATTACGACTACAAAGGACGATACCTTTTTGAGGCAAGTGGACGGTACGACGGTTCGTCACGTTTTGCCGCAGGTAGCCGCTGGGGGTTCTTCCCTTCGGGGTCCGTGGGATGGCGTATATCGGAAGAGCCATTCTTCAAGCCTTTCAGCCGTTACGTGGACAACCTGAAGTTACGTGCCTCATTCGGTAGCCTGGGTAACCAGAACGTGTCGTCCTATTATACTTATATGAGGCTAATCACTGTCAGTGACTTTGCCGGCTACTCTTTCGGCGAGGGCAGCGCAATGGCGAAATATTCTACACTGGGGGCGCCTGTATCGTCGGACTTGACATGGGAAACCGCCCAACAATGGGATTTTGGCTTTGATCTGACCATACTGAAAAACCGGCTGAACATCACAGTAGACAGTTACATACGCAACACACTCGACATGCTGACCGACGGTATTGAACTGCCTTCAGTATTCGGTGCCAGCGTTCCGGACATGAACACCGCCAACCTGCGGACAAAGGGTTACGAGATAGCCTTATCCTGGCGCGACCAGTTCTCGCTGGGCAGCCGTCCTATAGAATACAGCCTGGGATTTAATATCAGCAACTACCGTAGTTACATCACCAAGTATGACAATAAGGACAAAACCTTCGCCAAGAGTTATTACGAAGGTATGCGTATCGGTGATATCTGGGGATTCGTGACGGATGGGTTGTTTGCCACTGATGAAGAAGCGCAGGAATATGCCAATAGCGTGGACCTGAGTTACATGGTGGACGGACTGACCGGAGGATGGAAGGCAGGCGATATAAAGTTTGTGGACCTGGACGGTGACGGCGAGGTGAGTATTGGAAGTAACAACGTAAATGACCCGGGCGACCGCAAGATATTGGGTAACTCGCTGCCCAGCCTATCGTACGGCTTTACCGGCAGTATACGTGCCTACGGTTTTGACGCCTCGGTGTTCTTTCAGGGTACGGGAAATCACTACTGGTATCCCGACGGGCATATGATGTCCTTCTGGGGACCATATTCCTATCCGTACCAGACCTTCCTGCAGAAGAACTTCATGGACAAGGTATGGACAGAGGATAATACGAATGCTTACTTCCCCCGTGCCATGGCTTATTCCACCACGTCCGGTCCGATGAGCAAGGTGAACGACCGCTATCTGCAGAACATCCGTTACATGCGTCTGAAGAACCTGACTGTCGGCTACACTATTCCTGTCAACTTGACCAAGAAAATCGGTGTGGAACAAGCACGTATCTACTTCTCCGGCGAGAACCTATTCTACTGGTCTCCGCTGAAAAAGATTACGTCCTATGTGGATCCCGAAGCCGCAATAAGGCGCAGTAACGAAACGTACAACGAGACCTTCTACCCTTGGCAGAAGACATTCATGTTCGGTGTGGACATCACATTCTAAAAGGAGACTCATTAAAAAGGTAACAACAAAAGAGTTTATACGGGACAAGAGACAAGACTGTCGAAAATTCAATGTCCTAAATTCTTATTCAAAATATTATTTAAAGAAACGAAGAATAGATATGAAGAAAAAATATATCTTTGCCGCCTTGGTGCTGATGATGGGCCTGGCATCGTGTGACAATCTGCTGGACCTGACTCCCCAAAGCCAGATTTCACAAACCGACTACTTCAAGACGGAGAGCGACCTGCAGCTCTTCAGCAACACCTTTTACAACAATCTGCTGGACAAATCCCCTTTTGATGACCAAAGCGATTTGTATGTACAGCAAACGCTCTCCAACGAGATTATCGGTGGAAACAACCGCACCGTGCCCGCATCAGGCGGCGGCTGGACGTGGACTGATTTGCGCAAAATGAACACCTTGCTTGCCTATGCCCACCAGTGCAATGACGATGCAGCGGTGATTAAGTACACGGCACTGACACGCTTCTTCCGCGCTTTTTTCTACTTCGAGAAGGTGAAGCGCTTCGGCGATGTGCCTTGGTATGAGACCGAACTGGGTTCGGCAGCCCCCGAACTGTACAAGGCACGCGATTCCCGTGAGCTGGTGATGGGCAAGATGTTGGAGGATATCGACTATGCCATCGAAAATCTGCCTGGCAAATCAGAGGAGGCAAGCAGCCCCTTCCGTGTCAACCGTTACGCTGCAATGGCACTGAAAACACAGTTTTGCCTCTACGAGGGAACTTTCCGCAAATATCATGGCTTGACGCTGGAAGGTAACGACTATGCCTATTACCTACAACAGGCAGCTGATGCAGCCAAGCAGCTGATGCAGACTGGTGAATATAAGCTCTACAGTACCGGTAATCCCGAAATGGATTATCTGAATCTCTTCGCTGCTGAAGACGCGAACACGGACGAGTATATCTTCGCCATTAAGTTTGACTATAGCCTTGCCATCCACCATAACGCCAATGGACACACGTTGGTACCCACGCAAGGACGTCCGGGACTGACGCGTAAGATGGTGAACACATACCTGATGAAAGACGGAAGCCGCTTCACAGACCAATCTGGCTGGCAGGAGATGACTTTTCTGGAGGAGACTAAGAACCGTGACCCACGTCTGGCGCAGAGCATTCGTACTCCGGGTTACACCCGCATCGGCGAAAGTACAGTACTAGCTCCCGACCTCTCAGTCAGTGTGACAGGCTACCAACCTATTAAGTTCGTGCAGGAGCCTACCGCATCGGGTGGACAAGTGGACCGCAATAGTCGAAACACCAACGACCTGCCTGTGTTCCGCTATGCCGAGGTATTATTGAACTATGCCGAAGCAAAGGCTGAGTTGGGTACACTTACCCAAGACGACTTAGATCAGTCCATCAACTTGATTCGCCGCCGTGTGGGAATGCCTGACCTGAACATGGATGTAGCAAATACCAATCCTGACCGTTACCTAACCTCTGCCGAGACGGGATATCCCAATGTGACAGGAACGAATCAAGGCGTTATTTTGGAAATCCGCCGCGAGCGTGCCATTGAACTGGATCAAGAAGGCTTCCGCTACGACGATCTCATGCGTTGGAAAGCCGGATACTGCGTGGATCAGGACATCTATGGCATGTACTTCCCCGGTCCGGGTGAGTATGATCTGAGCGGTGACGGCAATACGGATGTCATTCTCTACGCCAGTGGCACAGCAAAGCCCGAAGCCGGCAGCGGGGTATTGGTCTATGAAATAGGTAAAGATATTCTGCTGACCGAGAGCAATCAGGGTTACCTATACTATCACAAAAACATTGTGCGCAACGGCTTCAATGAAGGACGTGACTACCTTTATCCGATACCCATCAACGAGCGTTCACTCAATCCCAACCTGACGCAGAACCCTGGATGGGTGGACGGTCTTGACTTCTAATAATATCAAAAAAGTAGAAACTAAAGAAAAAGAAAAGACAATGAAACTGATTCACTACATAAATACCGCACTCCTACTTTGCGTCGTAAACTTATTCTGGAGTTGCGATGAAGACGAAAGCAACCTCTCGAAGGCGGTACTGACAAGCGCTTCGGCTTTGAACTTCGGGGCAAACGGTGCAGCAGAGCAAGTTATCACGGTCTATGCTGATGCTGAATGGGTGATGGAGAAACTGCCAGAATGGGTCAAAGTAACTCCTCAGAACGGAACAGGGACAATGGATGTCACTATCGTTGTGACAGATAATATTCGTGATGGTGCCATCGATAACCCTCGCAAGGCGACTATCGTGTTTCGCGGTACTACGCTGGCAAGCCGCAGTCCGGTAATCATCAATCAGGATGGTGACAAATATCGCGACTGCCAGGAGTACTCCGTTGACCAGCTGCCAGACCTAGCGGACGAGACAGCGGTTAGTGTTTCCGACGCTTTGGTGACGGCTGTCACCGGTTCAGGCTGCATTATCAGTGACACGCAATACGTGGAGAACATCTTATTGCAGACCACCACAGATATCAATGTGGGTGACAAGATTTCCATCAAGGGTAGCAAGATGACCGACTCGCGTAAGCTTGCCTATTTGGTTTGCGACGAAGTGGAGATCACTTCATCCGGCAATGTTGTGAACCGTCCCTCCGCACGTGACATCACTTCCGAGGTTGACACCTACACTTCCGGTAGTCGTGACTGGATTTCGGTTGTCGGTACGCTGGACGGCACCACCGTTACCATTGAAGGTGCTACCAACAAGGTATCCATCATCGATGCTCCCACTAGTCTGGAGCTTGACGAACTGAACGGACACCGTGTCAAAGTGAACGGTTACTTCGACGGACTTGCAGTCCCTATGTTCCGCATTACTGCGGCTACAGTGGAAGACCTTGGCGTAGAGGAAGTCATCTACTTCTCCGAAGACTTCGAATGGTTATCCCCCTGGAGTGTAAACAGCGGTGCGGGACAAACCGTTGAAAACGATGGAGATGGCAGTGCACCACAAATCTACAGCGCTAAGGACATCAATGGCGTGACGGCTGCCGAAGCCTTGATACAACGTGGTTATGGACTGGAACAGACACCCGGCAACGCCATCTACCTGCAGCAGAACTACCTGAAGTTCGGAAAGACAGATTATCAAGCGGGACTCACCCTGCCCTCTATCGAAGGGGTACCCGAGAACGCTACCGTGCAGTTATCCTTCGATTGGGCACCAATGGTGGGCGGTACTCGCAAATTTGATCCCGTACAACTAATAATCTATATCACTAACGATGGCCGGGTGACAGAGCTTGACCCCATCGGACACAAGTTTGTGGATACTGTCGACCATATCTCTTGGCTTCACGTTGATATCCGTTTGGATGGCATCACCATCACGAAGAACACGCGTATCACCATCAAGTCAGATGCTTGGGGAGAAAACAAAGTGACTGCCGGAAGTAACGTTTACCGCCGTTGGTTCATAGACAATATCAAAGTGACAAGAGTAGAGTGAGCTACTTATAGGTATGGGTAGCTCCGAAGCTTATGCCTTTAGGCGTGGGTAGCTCACATCTCAGCCAAGTTCAGAGACCTGTCAAGGGCTTCATATCCGACTACAATTATAAGAGGTTTTGGTCACTGCGAAGAAATAACTAATTTCAGAAGGAAACCAGGCCAGCCTCAATTATGGGCCAGCCTGGTCTTCATAAGCTATGTACTGAAAAATTCTTCAGGAAATAATTCATCTAATAATCATATTTTCTCCAATCTGCTGATATATCCATATCCCTTGTTGCAGTAAAAGTATAACTATGCAGACGATTAGTGTCAGAGAAGGTCTTTATTGCCGCTCCGGAATCCAGATAGAATCCGGTACAATAATAATGGGTTACACTATAATCACCTACGATTTCATCTCCTTCAGCATAAATAGTTATCTCTTCACCATATTTTACAGTCTTCGTTTGTGTAGAATATGAAAGACTGCCTGCACTGAATCCGACTTTCCCTTTCCCTCCGGAAGCGCCACCGGTACTGGAATACAATTTGATGGTAACTTGTGAGGGAGCACCATCAGGGTTTGCTTGCCCACTAAACGCTGCACATATATGTGTTCCACGAAGGTAGTCTATGTCTTGGTCAATAAGTACCGGACTGCTGCTGAATAATTTACCATTTTGGTACCAACCGATAAACTCCCCGTTTCCTGTTGATGTTGCGTATATCCTTTCCGGGAGATAACCATACTCATCCTCATATATCTTGTATGTTCTAACAAGATATCCCCCTGAAACCCTTTCTTCCACTTCGCCATAATCCAGTTCACCTAACGAACCTCCACGTTCATCCAAGTTCTCATCAACAATGCTGACAGTTAAGATGGGAGAAGATGGTACAGTAGCGGTGAATCTGGCTGTTAAAGTTCTGTTAGAACTAACACCTCGTTATTATTGTGTCTGTTCATGTTAATAGAGTATGTATTCTACAGTTCTATCTTTCTGCCACTAAATAGGTTATATAAATTAAAAAGTCTTTTGTTAGACAGTATAGGCCGTAGTGACGGTCTTTCATATCTGTTTCGTGGTAATTTCCACGTGATAGACAGTGTTAATTATTCGGCTTTCCCTGTGCGTGAGCATCGGGAAAGCTTTCATATGCCGGAATTGAACAATAATAAATACTTCATCTTATGTACGGAAAATTGAGAATGTCGTTTATTTCGCTAGTGTTGTTTTTATGCAGCACGCAATGTTTCGGGCAGTTTTATTCTGCAAGGACTAATATCCTTGGTCTTGTTACGGGTAATCTTAATGCGGAGTTTGGTATGACTTTGAACAAGAAGTTTTCTCTTCATCTTCCTGTTCAGTACAATCCTTTCATTTACAGCAAGAGTAACAATACTAAATTCCAGAACCTGACAGTTCTTCCCGGTGTCCGCTATTGGCTTCGTGAGAGCTTTCGCGATCCGTTTGTTGGTTTCTCGTTGATTGCCAGCCGTTACAACATCGGCAATATCTGGGACAAGTACCGTTATGACGGTTGGGGCTTGGGTGCCGGTCTGTCCTTCGGGTGGACCTATCCGATGGCTCCCCGCTGGAATTTTGAATGGGAGCTTGGACTTGCCGCGTTTTGGACCAACTATGACAAGTCTCTCTGCAAGACCTGCGGCTATAAGTTTGACCATGAGAGGAAAGTGTACCTGATACCCCATAAGATTTCAGTGAACCTTATTTATCTATTCTGACGGTTAGGGAAGTAAATATCAATTGGAAGGAGGAAAATAGAATAATGACGTATTTCGTTAACCATCTGTCTCTGTATAGTCCTAAAAACAGGGCATGCAAGAAATTATTGGATTTTATCAGTCAGTTTGAACATGTCCTTATCAAGGATGACTGCTCTCTGGATGCTTTGTCATCTTTGATTGAAGATAGAATCCGGGAAATCAATACTTCGCATCCTAAATTGCGGCCTATCAGCTATTCCCGGAATCATTCCCTTCAACGCATTACGGCGTCTGTCTTGCCGGCTTCCGGTGTACCGGATTATGTGTTCATCATGGATTTCTGCCAAGTGCGCAGCATTTTCCAGTATTCTGAAAAGGTGCCTGTTGTTCCAGGTATCTGCAGTGTTTGCGGGTGTACTGAAAATGCCCCTTGCTACCATCCGGATTACGGAACCTGCTGGTGGGCTGATGAAGAGCATACACTCTGTTCCCATTGTGCAGAAAAAAGAATCGCAGAAGATCCGCTAACTGCTCACTGTGTAAATACAAAGGAGGATGGGAGATGATGGCTTTATATATTGTGTTGCTTGGCGTTTTTCTGGCTATTATCTTGCTGTGCGTTCTGTTCAGCGTTCATATGGCCATTGAGGTCGAAGCTGATTATGATGATTTCTGATGAATTATTAACATGTAAAAATAGAGAAGTATGTTACAATCACAAGTAATTGGTAACCTGGGAGCGGATGCTGCCGTGGAGAAAGACAATGCGGACAGACAGTATGTGTGTTTCAGCATGGCACATAAGGAGTTTGGTAAGGATCGTAATGGGCAGATGACGGAAAGGACGGTCTGGCTACAGATAAGGTGGTACGGCTACACAGAAAAGATGCTTGCCTGTCTGAAGAAAGGGACAAAAGTTTTCGTGAGTGGACGTATGTCCGTGAAAGCATACCTGGATAACAGCGGTAATCCGCAGCCATCGCTCAATATATCTGCCACTGAGATAGAACTGTGTGGGACAAAACCTGATAGTGCATGTTCGTGATATTGGGAAGAGATGCCATGAGTGATAGTGAAGAGGGACTGGCAGAATATCTGAAGGGTGTCTGGCTTAAGATTCGTCCCGGACTTTCGGTAATGCTTGGCATTATCATTCTGATGAATCTTCTGTATGTTATGATTGTATTACTAAAGCATTGGAAAAATGATTGATAAAAGGAGACTATTCCTATTTGGTACCCTTTCTACGCTTGTACTGAGCTGCAGCACTCCCATTGTTTCCGTTTTAGAGAAAAACGGTGCCCAACGTGTGGGGCTGACGCAGATACAGCGCAAGCCTAACAAAAAAAGGGTACAATCGGCTGTTATCGACACTACGCAGGTATATAGCAGGGAAACGATGCGGAAGCTGAAGGAGGGCTTTACGGAATATGAAAAGGATGATAATGGCGAGGAAATCCTGAGCGTATCGCTTGCTGACGTGCAGATTGTCGCAAAAAGCAAGAATGTTGCCGAGCGTGCGGGCAAGATTGCCATAGATTTCAAGGTTGATGTCCCGGCCGCCCTGATAGATGACAAGTGGCAGGTACAGTTGTCTCCGGTAGCATACAAGAACGGCAAGAGGATATACTTTGACAAGATACTTCTTTCCGGCGCCCAGTTCCTCAGACAGCAGGAAAAGGGGTATCAGATGTACCAGAACTTCATAAGTTCCATTATCCCTGACAGCGCATACATGCAGTTGCTGTTTGATGTAAAGGGCTATCGGAAGGCCCTTTTTGACATTGAGGAACAGTTCTATTATGCCTGGAGGAAAGAACAGTTGTCACAGACCCGCTTTATTGACTGGAAGAGTGTCCGCAACAGACGCAATCTACTGTTCAACGGTGTAATGGAACGTAACCGTGCGGCAGTGAGACCTGACAACTGGAAAACCGTTCTTCCCGCGTACTGGCTGGAGAGGGAAGTCGCCAATGCTCCAGGACATTGGGGAAATTATCTTTCTCCTGAATACCGGTTTGAACAGCGGCTTATTACGAAAGAGGACTCGGTGGAGATACAGAAACGTTTCTTTGACTGGAAAAAGAAGGCGGAGAATGAACGGAAAAAGGCCCTGACCCAAGAAAAATACAATGAATATGTCCGGTTTCCCAAGGAGCCGTGCCGCCTGGATACCGTAATACAGAACGGTGACCGGTTTGAGTACTACTATTCGCAGAATATTGAGGCGGATGAGAATATACGTAAGATTGACGTGACTATAGACGGTATCGTGGTTGCAATGGACGAGAGCCGTTATCAGTTGCCCCAGAGCGACACGCTTACCTACTATATATCCTCAATGGTACAGTTCCTGGACCATGCGCCCAGATACAAACGGATAATAGTCTCCCGTCATGCTACTGCCAACCAAACCGCCTTTATCAGCTATAAGGCGGGTTCCTCGCAGTTTGACGAACAGATAGGGAACAACAAGGAAGAGATAGACAAGGTGATGGAGACGATGCACAAACTGACATATACCGGTGAGCTGGTGCTTGACAGTGTGCATATGTGTGCCACATCCTCACCGGAAGGTTCAGACTATCTGAACATGCAGCTGGCCAGACAACGTGCAAAACAGCTCAAGTCGTATCTGATACAGCGCACGGATGACAGGGAAGCACTCGCCCTTTTCCGTGCCGATGCAATAGGGGAGGACTGGACAAAGCTTGTCGGTCTCATCCGTAATGACTCGAATATTACGGAGCGCAGCGCAATATTGAATGCCATTGCATCTGTCAAGGAGAATGATGCCCGCGAGGAGGCACTCAGGAATTTCCATGATTACCGCTACATAAGGGAGGAACTGTATCCGCAGTTGCGTGCGGTGAATTTCCAGTTCCATCTGCACCGCCGTGAGATGGTGAAGGACACCATTCATACAACTGTCATAGACACAGCTTATATGGATGCTGTCAAACAGTTGGAGAACCGGCAGTACAAGACTGCTCTGCCAGTACTCAGTGAATACAATGACCAAAACACCGCAGTCTGTCTGATGAGCCTCGGATATGACCGTCAGGCTGTCGAGATACTGCGTTCCCTGCCGCAGAATGAGGACACCCTTTACCTGCTTGCGATTCTGTATGTACGTGAAAAGAGGTTTGAAGATGCGGTGTCCGCTTTCAGTGAGGCGTGCAGGCTTGATCCCGGGAAATGGTTCAGGGGAAACCTTGATCCGGAAATCTATCAGTTAATAAATGACTATAACTTAAATTTTGAGCAATGAGAGGAAAACTGAAAATCTTATTTTATGCCAGCCTTGCCGTATTATTCTCTTCTTGCGAGAATCTTTTCAAGGAAGAATGTGAGGCCAAGGGGTTTCTTTCTGCCACAGTGTCGGACAAGGGACCTGCACCGTCCACAACGGAGGAAATTCAAGTACGCTATTATGACTACCATACCGGTGTGGAGCATACCGAGAAACTGGGGGAACCTGACTATTTCGCTCTAGGTAACCGTTTTTTGTCACAGCTGGATGCCGGAACATACAGATTCCTCGCATATACCCGTTTCAACAACAAAATCCGTAATGCAGGCGACATCTCGACAATTGAGATCTATGCCGATACGGTAGTCTCAACCAAATATGCCTGTCCGGTCATTGCCAATCCGCAGCATCTGGTCTTTATGGGAAAGGAAAGTGGAACTGTCCTTCCGGAGGATACAACCTACCGGAAGTTCGTCCTCTCGCCAATGGTGCAAAAGATCATATTCAATGTGACAGTAAGAGGACTGGCGCCTGCCCAAGCTGTTTCCGGGATGGAGGCCTTGCTCAACGGAGTAATCACTTCCCGGAAGATATATACCAACCAGCCCCAGCCTTCCTATGCCGGTCTGGTCTTTGATTTTACGGAGAAAGAGGGGAAATACACTTCAGCAGCCTATGTGTTCGGACTTTCCAATAAGGTGGAAAACACCCTCTGTATGGAAGTTGTGACCAATTCTCAGAAATATTATCCGGAAGTGGACCTTTCCTCTGTCCTGGCGGATTTTACAGCTGACGGCATCGTGTTCGAGATTGTCATCGATTTGAATGCAGGTGTCGATCCGGTTGTTACCATAGCCGGCTGGCACGATCTGGACTGGGGAGAAATCCAACCCGTATTATAATTTTTTATTCACTAAATTTTTTTATATGAAAATCAAATTAGTTTCGGCAGCCCTGCTTGCACTGTTGGCATGCAGCTGCACAGAAGAGTTCAATGACAAGAATGGAGTTGACGGCACCAATACGATGCAGGTCAACGCGTACATCGGGAAGTCACCGGTAACAAGAGCTGAAAAGACTGCCTGGGAAAACAATGACCAGCTGGGCGTCTATGTCGTGGATAACTCCATTGACGTTCCGTACAAGGGTTCGGCATCCTACAGTAACATCCCTTTTATCTTTACCGGTAAGGGATTCAAGAGCGACAATATCCTACTTGATGAGAATGAGGGTACTGTATACGCCTATTATCCCTATAAGAGCGACCTTGCGGACCCGAAGGTTGTACCGGTTGACATCAGCGAGCAGACAGACCACTTGTACGGGGAGGGAAACAGCAAGGTGAGCATCACTGCCCGTAATGTGGACATTGAGATGCAGCATGCCCTGACCCAGGTTGTCTTCAAGATCAGAAAGACTTCGGACTACAAGGGTGGCGAAGGCAAGATTACCGCTGTGGTTCTGAAGAATACAGGTGCGGCCAAACCGTTGCAGACCAAAGGCAGCTACAACATAGCTACTGGGGCGGTGACAACCACCCAGGATGGAGATGTCAGTTTCTCGGCCAACCAGACATTGACGGAGGACTATGTTTCCCTTTCCAGCATTCTTTTTCCGGTAAGCGCCACTTCCGGAAAAGACATGCAGGTTGTCTTCACGATTGACGGAAGAGACTTGAAATATGATTTCCCGGCAGGTACAGCATGGGCAGCCTCTTATCGTAACATCTATTCCATTTCCCTTGACGGAAACGGTCTTATTATCGGTGGTGGTGAGGACCCGTCCGGAGGCCAGTCCGGTGTGACAATCGAACCGTGGACGGACAGCCAGAATAATGACATTTCCCTTGTTCCTGTAATTTGAGAATGACGATTGATATACAGAAGCCTGCTTTTGATTGGCATGGCTTCTGTATATAAAATTGGGGGCTCCCCATAAAAAGAAAAAGTATGAAGAAACATTTTTTATCATATATATCTGTACTCCTGCTGGCACTCCTCTTCGGGTGTGAGAAGGACACCGGAACATCCGGTTCATCCCCTGTCTGTTTCTATCTGTCTCCAGAGCCATCCACCCGTGCGACAGATACGGAATTTGAGAAGGGGGATGCTATCGGAGTTTTTGCGGCCGCGCGTGATGACGAGTCGGTTCCGGCCCAATTGCATCCTTCCGGTAATTTTGCAGACAACAAGAAATATATATTTGACGGTGAAAAATTTGTACCGGATGGGGAAAGCAACTCAATATTTATAACATCCTATCCCATTGACTATTATGCATATTACCCGTATGCTACTGTTGACAACCCTTTGGAGTTCACTTTCCATGTGGCTGCTGACCAAGAAAATCTGACAGAATCAGACCTGATGTATGCCAGTAATACGGAAGGCAGCGGGCAGAACAATATACCGTTGACCTTTACGCATATGCTTTCAAAGGTTATTGTCCCTTATGATCCGGAGAGTGTGGAAGGTGACGCCATGTCAGCCACTATAACGAAGGCATATACCGGTAGTATCATCAATCTTTCCACCGGCGAGATTAAGACTATGACAGACGAAGGCCCGCAGGATATTGTGATGTCCAAAGATACGGCTGCCTCAAATACTATTTTTACAGCTATATTCCCGGAACAGACATTCAGCGCTTCCAGCCCCTTTATCGTTTTCAACAATTCAAAGGAGTTCAAACTCTCGGCTGACCGTCTGTTTGAAAGTGGGCATGTAGCGGAATTGCCGTTTATGGGCAAAATACTGGAATATCAGTTTGAAGCTATTCCTCTTGAAAAGAATATTGCAAGTAGAGGTGGAGAGTTTGAACTCACTGTCTCTTCACAAAAATATTATAGTGTTAACGGTACCACGTTACCTGGAACAGAAGAAAACCTGGACTATAGTTTCTCTATATCCGCAGACTGGATATCCTTTGATAAATCTACGCATAAAGTCTCTGTAAATGAGAATACAGATACGAATACCGGCAGAACCGGTGTCATAACCCTGAAGCAGGATGAATCAGGTAAGACTGTCACCTGTACAATAACCCAATCGGCTGGAGAAGTGACCTTCGGAGAATGGCAAGTAAGCATATCAGCGGAACCTTCTTCCCTATCTGCTATCGGCGGTATGTCAATCCTGACCTATTCCGCTGTCCGTGATGTCCTGACCAATGGAGTTGTCACCAGTACAGAAAAGGCCACTCCGACAATTAGCGGTAGTGCCACCGGTTTCACCCGTTCCGGCGCTACGGTGACGGCTGCCAACAATACTTCTGCATCTTCCCGCAGTGTGACTTATACTGCTACTCATGGTGGTAAGTCTGCCACTTGTACGATCACCCAGTCTGCCGGCAGCAAGCAATATGGCAGTTGGAGCGCTTGGACTGTTTCCGTCTCTGCTAATCCTACCACTATTGCCCGTACCGGTGGTACCTCTACAATAACCGCATCCGCTACCCGTACCCGTACCTGGACATGGAACGGTGTTTCCGGTTCCGGTGGTACCGAGTCAGAGAAGGGTACTCCTGCATTGAGCGCGAGCGGCACCGGCTTTACCTTGAGTGGTGCAACGCTGACTGCCAGCAACAATACCACGACATCTTCCCGTAGCTGTACGGTAACTGCTACCCATGCCGGCAAATCTGCTACTTGTACAGTTACCCAGTCTGCGGGCGAGATAACTTATGGTGCCTGGAAGGTTACCATTACGGCCAACCCGACTACCATCGCTGCTACGGGTGGTACGTCAACCCTGACCTATTCCGCTGTCCGTGATGTCCTGACCAATGGAGTTGTCACCAGTACAGAAAAGGCCACTCCGACAATTAGCGGTAGTGCCACCGGTTTCACCCGTTCCGGCGCTACGGTGACGGCTGCCAACAATACTTCTGCATCTTCCCGCAGTGTGACTTATACTGCTACTCATGGTGGTAAGACTGCCACTTGCACAGTCACCCAGTCTGCGGGTAGCATGACTACCGAATATGGCAGTTGGACCACTACCAGCCTTACAGTGAGTGCTTCTCCTAATCCTGTAGCCGCTTCCGGAGGAAACTCCGCATTGAGTTGTAAAGCTAACCAGACCCGCTCTAAGTACACGAAGTGGAACGGTATTACTACCAATACGACAACTGAGAGTCAGACAATCGCAGTTAGTGCCAGCTGGAGCAAGGTTTCCGGTTCCGGTTCATTGAGCGGTTCTACGGTCACTTTCGGTAATAATACCACAGCAAGCGCACTTAGTGGTGTTTATCGTGCCTCCAGTGGTGGTAAGACAGCTGACGTTACCGTCAGACAATCGGCTGGTTCTGTCTCTTATACATATACATTTACCTTTAGTGACGGCTCGACAAGTACCAGCTGGAGCAGCATAGCCGCCGGAGGTGATTCCAAGAGTTATTCAATTGTCTCTATTAGGGTCGTGAAGTGGAACGGCATACAAACTGGCACAGAGAATGTCAGTTATTCTGGCTCTAGCAATGTGTCCTGGGCTTCTGTTTCCGGATCTAAGATAACTGTTGGAGACAATCCGAATGCTTCAGCCCGTAGTGGTGTGGTAACGTTTACCCAAGCGTCATCCGGAAAAACAATAAAGGTAACTCTTCTTCAACTGAAGAAAAATTCTGTAGACATTAATTAGTTATCTGATATGAAGAAAGTAATTTTTCCTTTAGCACTTTGTCTCATCACCGCCGCATGTGGCGGTGATGAAAACGATGGCAAGACAGAACCGGAGATGAAAATCAGTTCTTGTTATGTCGTAAGCAGTTCGTCCGGCCAATCCGAGAATTTTTCTTCTCCAGTCGGCATGTATATCACTTCGGAAGTCGGGCAACCCTATGAAGGAAGTGGTGTCTGGAGCGCAAGCTACAACTCTGGGGCGTGGGCAATGGATAAGCCCGTATATGTGACTAAAGCCGGTAAGGTATATACTTATTATCCCTATTCGTCGAATGATTCCCCCCCGGTCCTGCCGCTTGATATGACAAAGCAGACCGATGTACTATACAGTAGGGTTGCGTCTCCCATTGCGCCAGGTTCAGTCTCCCTATCTGTCAAATTGTACCATGCTTTGAGCAAACTTGTGGTTAGCGTTAAAGGTGAGGAGGTTACGGGGCTGTCTCTTTCTTCTCCGGTAACATGCAGGTTTAATATCTGTACCGGGGAGTTCACGGATTTACAATCCGGTCAGGTGGCTTCTACGGGTGGCCGGCTGTTTGTCGTTCCTCATGTTACAGTAGGGAAAGAAATGCTCATTACCCTGAAGTCTGGGAAACAGTACACATATTCGGTGGATGGTACAGAGTTCCGGGCTGGAGAGAGCTATACCTACGAATTCCAGCTTAATGAAGATAGGGACAAACTGGAAATCCTTGACATATCCGTGGAGGATTGGATTAACGACAACAATTACAATGACTATTTAAGAAGATAATTATGAAAAAGAAAATCGTTTTATTGGGTCTGATGCTTCAGGCATCGTCCTCAATGTTTGCACAGACAGCAAACTCCAGGTCAGACATAAACAGCATGCTGTCTTCCTGGCTGATACCCGCCATCGGTCTGTTGATGTTGGGCGGATTTATCGGACTTGTAATCTATAACCAAGAAGCTCTTCGTGGGAAGAACGGACTGTCAAAGCAGGACGGTTGGATATCCGTGGGAGAGGGGATGATATTTATTGTTGTCGGTATTGCGGCTATCGGATTCATAGCTTCGAAACTGGCAAGTATGAATTTCAGCATCTGATGGATATTTGTAAGGTATATAGGGGACTGGATTCTCCCTGCAAAATCAAGGGGTTGCTAAGTCACTATTTCTATATTGTCTTCTGTGCTTATCTGGTGAGCTTTGTCTTTGTCCTGTTTTCTTTCAGTTCGATTTTACAGAAGGGAACTGTACTGCCCTTCCTTGTGGAAGCAGTCATTGAATTGGGAATTCCGACAGCTCTTTACGTGTATTTCTATAGGAAATCCGACAAAGTGAAGATAAGAAAGGACAACCGTGTTATCACAATATCGAACCGTGGGCTTTATAGAGCTTTAAACCAAAGAAGATATGGACAATGATTTTTTTTATCCTATACATGACATCATTCCGGATAGGGAAGGGCATGGGGTGGTTATCGGAAAGAACGGCAGTCTGACCTATGTGGTCAGACTGTCATCGCCTGAGGTGTATTCACTTTACAAGGATGAACTGGCAACACGTCATGCTGTATTTGTACAGGCATTTTCCCATATGCCTGACAATAGTTGGGTGCATAAGCAGGATATTTTCAGAAGTCTTCCCTTCCAGTCAACCGGTGTGGGGTTGTCGTATTTGGCCAAATCTGATCAGGAACACTTTTCAGGAAGGAAATATCTCAAGCACAGCTGTATGATAGCCTTCACTTTGGCAGGAATACAGTCGTTGTCTGCCGCATATGTGAAGAATATATTCTCTTTCAAGGAGAATCTTTCCGGTGAGGATTCAGAAAGGCTGGATGAGTTCTTGTCGGCCGTTGAATTTGCCATAAATAATCTGTCTGCGCTCCGTAATACAAGGATTGACTTTCTTTCCTTGGATGAACTGCGGGAGTATCTTTTCCTTTCCGCTAATTTCTCGGAAAGGAGCGGGATACGTGATATACATTTTGAAGAGCAAATTACTGCTGGAAATACCAAGGCGCGGGTGTATGCCATCACAGACGACGAGTTTTTGCCTGAACAGTATCCGGTGTATGGAAAGGACTACACTGTTTCCAAGGATAAGTCCGAACTTTATATGTCGCCTTCCGAGGCATTTGGCGGCATTCATCTCAATCATAACCATGTGTATAACCAGATCCTGTATTTTTATTCGGACAAGAAGTTGAAGGACACGTTGCGCCGTAATCTGGATTCCCATATCGCCAACCGTGGCTGGGACAGAATCAACTCGCCGGCAAAGATTGCCAAAATGACGGAACTGGTCAAGGAGATTAAGGACAATAACGAGATCCTTTGCTATGCCCATTACTCGGTCGTTCTGTGGGAAGAAGATACTCAACAGTTGGAACTGGCAGAGAAGGAGTTGCGGTCAGCGCTCGACTTGTTTGATCTGAAATATTATATACCCTCATATGGCAACCTTGCGGATTTATATGCCGGTGGAATAGTTGGCTGTGTATCTTCGCTCAGGCTGGAATATATGTTCATGACTTCGCTCTCCCTTGCCGTAGCTTTCTTTGTCCACTATACAGGCTTTTCCGATGATCCGGACGGTATTCTTTTCAACGACCGCTTGACGCAGATTCCGCTGCGCAAGGATATTTGGGATGCCAACAACCACCGTATCAAGGCGCGTAATGCCGTGGTTATCGCACCGACCGGTTCCGGGAAATCCTTTCTGACGAATAATATCATCCACCAGCTTCTGGACAAGGACTTTACAGTGGTGGGTGTGGAATTCGGAAACAGCTTCAAGCAGTTGTGTTACCTCTATCCGGAGATAGCCATACATATCGAGTATGATCAGAACCAGCCCCTTGGTATCAATCCTTTCGATCTCGGAGGTTCACCCATGACCCCCGAAAAGGAGGAGACATTGGTCGCACTCTGCCTGCGTTTTTGGCAGAACAGCTCGACGGACCCCAATCTGACTGTAGCCTTGCGGAAAATGCTTTCCCAATACTATTGTGATGTCAGCCAAGGACATTCTTTTCCGGGTTTCTACACTTATCTCACGCAGAATTATGAGAGTCTGTGTGAGAAGTGTGACATCAGGCCGGATTACTTTGACATTGATTCTTTCCGGCATGTTTGCAGTGAGTTCATGTCCGGCAAGAGCTACGCGAATCTGTGTGCCGCTGAAGGTGTCGCCAGCAGCTTGAGTGATAAGAGGTTCATCCACTTTGAACTGACCAAAGTCAAGGCAAATCCTTTTGTCGCTTCTGTCGTGATGAGCCTTCTGTTTGACGTCATCAATAATAAGATATTGTCAGATCCTTCAAAAAAAGGGTATATCATTTTTGATGAATATGCCGAGACAGCCCAGATGAAGTCTTCCAACTCACTGCAGGGTGACATACATCAGACCGTCGCTTTCTTCTACCAGAAAATCAGAAAAGAGAACGGAGCTGTCATGACCATTATCCAGTCACCTTTCCAGCTGCCGGAAAATGAATATACGAAAGGTATTATAGCCAATACCCAACTGTTGTATGTGCTTGAAGGTACCGAGGTCGTATATGATGCGGTGATCAAGACCTTTATGATAAAGAATAATGCCCACATCAATCAGATGAAGTCCATACAGAACAATTATGACTGTACGCATCCCTATTCAGAGTGTTGGATCAGATTTGGCGAGAACTATGCCTTGACGGTCCGTCTGGAAGCTTCGGCACGCAAGTATCTTGCATTCCAGACTCAGGGAGAGAAACGTGCTGCTCTGGATCGGCTGTATAGTACAAACGGCCATGATATGCAAATGGCCATTGAAACATATTTAACTTCTAAAAAATGACAACATGAGACATTTTTTATTATCCCTATTCGTGATGTGCTGTTCGATACGGTTGGCACATGCACAGATCCCGGTGACTGACGCCGCGATGAATGCCAATACCATAGCCAACCAAATTACCAATGCGGCAACCTGGGGCAACCAGTTGCTGAAGCTGAAAGAGCAGGCTTCTATCCTTACCACTACCCTTAAGTTTGTCACAGACGTCTCTTCGGCAATCAGGGATGCAGCTTATGCTAAATCATTGATTGAGCGGCAATCCTATATAGTGGACCGGTGTACTGACGTTATTGTACGTGCCGATAAGGTCGATTTGTCCCTTGCTTCTTCCATTGAGCGCAATGTCACTGACTTCCTTGCGACCAATAATTCTCTGATATCCTTGATCTCGAATACTATGACCAGTAAGTTCAAGATGAATGACAGTGAGCGCCTGAAGAGTCTGATGGATATAAAGAAGGAACAGGATGAACTGCTCCAGAGGCTGTATACAGTGGATATGATTCTGGGCACATCGATGGCCACCCGTGATATCATTGAGTTACAACTTCTAAAATGATGGTTATGGGAAATATAGAATCCATTCAAGTGGCTTATGACCGGACGAAATCATATATTGTATATGACTCCTTCCAGTATATAATGATAGCCATTGTTGTCTTTCTGATCGGTATGAAACTATGGGATGAGTGGCAAAAGAATCTTTCAAACAACAACCATCGTTTTGATGTGGCCGCATACTGGGGGCAGGTGAAGATATGTCTGGTTGTCTGTTTCATTGCCACTTCTGCCGGTATGGTTTTTCATCTGGTTGAGACGGTCTGCGTTGAGCTGCAAGACAACCTCATCAACGATTTGGGTGGTGATACGGGCAACAAATCCATAGAGACTATGACGAATATGGTAAAGAACCAGGTCCTTGCAGTACAGGAAAAAGAGTCTAAAGGGTTGACGCTTGATATCCCCAATATCACGGATATTGTCTGGAAGGCCCTTACCGCAATAGTGATGTCTGTCGGTGTATTCCTTTTCAAATACACCTATACATTCTTTATTCTAGGGCGGTACATGTGGCTTTTACTCTTGGAGCTGATTGCACCGGTGGCCGTTGTGCTGATGATACACGAAAATACCCGGAGCTATTTCTATACGTGGCTGAAGAACATGATCATCTGCTATCTGATGATTCCGATGTTCCTTCTGGCGGACAAGTTCTCGAATGAGGTGGCCGGCTTTTTTATGGAAGGCAAGGAGAATATGGGGCAGGTTACTGTATTGGTGATTGTATGTGTCGGTGTCTGGGTGAAAATCAAGATGTTCAGTGTCGTGAAAGCTAAGGCTTCCAATTTATTTTAGAATCATGAAAGTGGAAAAAGGGAAATACATAGCGGTTCTTAGACAGATATACGATTCATTCTGTCCGGTTGGAATGCCGTTGAAGGTGAAGATACTTCTGGCATTGCTGGCTTTGGTTGTCAGTTTTGTTGTAATGTTTTTGAAGAATTTAATTTTTATGAGATATGGAAGTTAACAAGGCCAATCTTACTAAGGGATTCCTCTCCTATGTGGAAGCAAAGCGTAAGCAAGCCCTTTATCTGAAGCTTTTCTTTGCATCCGCTACATTCATTGTGCTGGCAGTGTTGTATTATTCATATTCGATTGTGAGACATGCCAATGACAATGTGCTGGTTGTAAGCACTGGTGGAGAAATACTTCCGGTAGAGTCGACGGAGCTGGAAGAGCTGTATAAGGCTCTTCTGGTGACCCATTGCTATTCTGTGAGCTACTATGTCAATAGTTTTGATGTCAACAACATCAAGAACAACCAGGCACGTGCGGCCTTTCTCGTAAACCAGGCTGATCTGAATGCTGTATTCGGGAAATACCAGTATGACAAGGCCTATTCGGATGCCATCAATAAGGGGGTTGTTTACCGGTGCAATTTTGATCGTGTAGAGGATCTGCAACAAGTGGGTAACGGTAGCGAGTATCAGGTTGTATTCTCCTCGACACTGAGTGTGATGAGCAGTAACGATACAAAGAAAATCCGCATAGTGTCAAACGGTACTCTGATACGTGTCACGCCGCGCTACCCGGAGAATCCGACTGGTTATTATTTCAAGAATTATGTCCAGGAATATTTTCCTTTAAATTAATTGTGTCATGAAAATAAGGAAACCTTTTGTAATGGGTGGCATGTTGCTTGTGGCGGCATTACTCTTTCTCTCCATGTTTATGGACATGTCTGCTCCTCAGGAGATGGAGAGGCAGACAATATCCTTGCGTGCCGAGGCTGAAGATTTGTCCATCGATGACATGATCAATACGTCTGATAAGAGGAAAAGCCCTTCCAATGATGTTGTAGCACCGGGCTTTGCCGGCAACGTCGGAGAATATGCTTCTTCTTCCGTTTCGACATATAGGGAAGATGATCCGGAGGCGATAGCCCGTATTCAGGCGGCTATCCGTGAGAATGAGGAGAATCTGTCTGCCGGTTTGCGGAATATCGAGGCTGAAAGGAAAGGGCTGGCATTATCCGGCCAGCCTTCGGCCCGGAGTGATGAACATGCCCGGGATGGCCGTTTCCAAAAGGATGGAATGGAAGGCTTGAAGAAGGACAGAAGGATAGAAATGGAAGAGCTTGAGAAGAGTGATGCGGAGAATGATGAAGAGATGCCGGTAGCCGGGCCGGAAAAGGCTTCTCCATTTCACAGTATCCGCCTTACTTTTTCAAGTAACAGAAATGCGATAAAGGCATATGTACATTCGGAGCAGGTCGTAATGGCTGGCAGTACCCTTAAAATGCGTTTGGGAGAGGATGCCTATACGGATAATGGCGTGTTTATTCCGAAGAATTCACCGGTGTATGGTATTGTAACCGGGATAGACGGCGAACGTGTGAATGTCAAGATTACCCATATCAATCTTTCAGGCAACATCCTGCCGTTCGCGAAGTCGGTATATTCCAAGGACGCCTTGCTGGGTATCTATGTACCTGGTAATCCAAAATCCGAGATTACCAAGGATGCTGCGGGCGGTGCGTTGGACGGGTTGCCCACCAGTGGAATACCCGGTGTTGATGCTGCCGCGCAGGTTGCTACTGTTGTGGCTTCAAGTGCTGCCAATGCTGGTAAACAGGCTTTATCCAAGAATGTGAAAAAGATAAAGGTCACCATTAAGACCAACTATGAAGTGTATCTTCGTCCGGAAGAAAAATAGGTGATATCTGATAAGAAAAGAAGAAATTAGTGTATAACAATTAAAAAGAAGTAAATCAATGAAGTATGGCATGAAGAATATATTGTTCTCCCTATTTGTGTTTCCCCTTGTCTGTCCGGTGGCGGCACAGACAGCCGGCACAGATCGACCGGCGGTTGACAATACCATTGCTTTGCGGGAGATCCAGTCTTCCTTCTTCTCTGTCTCTACACACAAGACATTCCATCTCATTTTTCCGAATGAGGTGAAATACTTCTCTATTGGAGACGAGAATGTGGTCGGAGAGAAGATTGAGGCTTACCCGTGCGCTATCCGTCTGAAATCTGTTGTGCCGTCATTTGAAGGTCTTACCAATATGAGTGTCGTTACTGCCGATGGCCAGTACTACAGTTATAACGTCTCGTTTGTCCCCGAACTTCAGGAGACATATCTTTTGGTCGGCAGGAGTTATATGCGGCCTCCGGTTATTGCTGTCAATGACAACCAGCAGAGCCATCTCATCTTTCCCGACAAGATAATGTACGTTGACTACGGTACGGAGGATGTGGAAGTTGTCAAGGCTTCAGGCGTTGACAACATTATTGCTGTGCGGGCTTCAGCCCCTTTCTCTTCTGAGACGAACGTGTCTGTCGTCACCCAATCAGGCAAGTTCTATACTTTTGATCTGAAATTTGCAGAGAAGCCGTCCCACCTTTCATATGTCGTTGATCCTACAGCCAAGACGGAGGAAAAGCGCATTGCCCTGCTTGATAATAAGGAACTTAACAGTGTGCAGCGTGAGAGTCTGCGTAAAAAGGTGAATGCATGTTTCCCATCCTTGAACAAATTGCATAAGGATTATGCCGGCATTCGCTTTTCCATCACTAATGTCATTATTGACAAGGATATTCTTTTCTTCAAATTCCGTATTGTCAATTACAGCAATATAGACTATGTTCCTGATTTCGTGCGTTTCTATATCCAGGACTCCAAATTCCGGAAAAAGACGGCCATCCAACAGATCGAGCAGATTCCTTTGTTTTTCTTTGATTATCCGGAACGGATCGGGGCGCATGAGACGAAAGACTTCACAGCCGCTTTGAACAAGTTTACAATTCCGGACAAGAAAAAGCTGGTTATTGAGATGCAGGAACGTGAAGGCGGCCGTCATTTCCTCTATAAACTTGATAACAAGCCTATAATTTCGGCTGAGATACTTAATCCTAAAAGAAAATCAAGTACCGGGAATATGGATTTTCCGGTACGGAATAACCCTTGATTTCACAGATGGTAAAGCTGCTTGTCATATTGATGCTACTGTCAGGTCACGTTCCGGTATCCCTGCTTGAGGAACTGGCAATAAAGTCCAGGACTCTCGCGCCTATAGCTGAGGTCGCGGACCTCTATTTATCTGCGGGTATGCTGGGCTATCTGCCTTTGCGCATGCCCGTTCCTGGTGGCAGGGTATCCTCTTCCTATGGCTATCGTAAAGATCCTCTTACCGGAAAGGGCAGATTCCATGCCGGCATTGACTATGCTTGTGAGCCAGCCACGGCGGTTCATGCTTCAGCTGCTGGTGTTGTCTGTTTTGTTGGGCACCGCGGCGGGTATGGAAAATGTGTGAAGGTCAAGCATCGCTACGGTTTCAGCAGTATTTATGCGCATTTATCGGGATATTACGTCAGAACTGGAGAAAGTATTCCTGCCGGTAAGATAATCGGTTTTGTCGGTACTACCGGCCGAAGTACGGGGTATCATCTGCATTATGAGGTGAGAAAAGACAATCGTGTTATCAAACCACTATTTATATATTGAGAATGGAACGGATAGAACAAGAGAAAGAGTATATAATGTTGTTAAGTATTGCGCGTTATGGTTATGCTGCCATTCCCCAGGACTATAAATTCCTGTCTCGTCATGCCATGCTGAACATATACTATGAGATATTGAAAAGTTATACGTCAGGAATGAGTATCGAACATTTGGATAAGGCCGTAAAGCGGCATGCTGCCCTTCAGATAGGCAGGATGGATGATATTGACGCATTGTGTGCATATAGGAAGGCCAAGGGGAACAAGGAAACCAAAAGGTTGCTTGGCAACAACATCTATTATTGGAAAGTATTGTTGAACGAGATAAAGAAAAGGAAGCCATGAACACTATACGCCAGATTGAAAGGATGGAGAAGCTTCACAGTCTGATACTCCGTGAGATTACGGGTGATTCCCTTGATTTGTCCGTCAAGTTGGGGGTGTCCCGGCGGATGGTCAACTATTATCTTCAGGAGTTCCGGGACTATGGTGCCCGGATAGCATATTCACCGGTTCGTAAAACCTATTATTATTTGAATGATTTCAAAATAATCTTTAAATTTGAGATAAAGGTTTCCTGCTGAGTATTAGGAAATACGAAATGATATTGCATACGTCATCTACTATATTTGTATAATAAACTAAATTCAAATGTTTATGAGAAAGTTAAGAATTATTTATGCTTTGTTTGCTCTGTTGGCTGTCAGCTGTGGCCGTGACGAGCTGGTTGAAAATGAGGTACAACGTCCGGTTGTGCCTGGTAAACAGTCCTCGGTTATTATTGAAGGTGAGGATGGTGATGGGCAGGGTGCTACGACCCGTGCCGGTAGCCGGGTGGAGTTCACTGGCGGTTATGCTACCGGTGCCGGTTTGTATGATGGTGAAGCTACTGCCTCTGTTGCGGCAGTAGCATATTCAGGCTATCAGCTTGCCAGTTTTACCGGAGGGCCGGTGGGTGGCAATACTAATCAGTTCACTGGGTCTAATAGTTATAGTTTTAGAATTCAGCATGAAGATTGGAAGTTTAAGGTTTCATTCAAGAAAGAGTACACTGTAACTGTATCTGCAGGTGCTGGTGGCACTGTGTCTGGCGGTGGCAAAGTCCTGGATGGTTCCAGTTGCACGGTCACTGCAAGGGCCAATTCCGGATATTCGTTTGATGGTTGGTATGAGGGCAGTAGTAAGGTCAGTTCTTCAGCAAGCTATACTTTCACGGTTAGTTCTAACAGAACTTTCTGCTTTCATTTGACTTGATAAATTACTTTTCATATCAATGGTTTTTGTCTCTAAAAGCAACGATAAAATCTTGTAAATTTTCTTAATGATGCAAATCTACATACATTTTTCTATTTTCTAAAAAATCCTTTAGCATATTATAATATATTAACTTTTAGAGGGGCTGATATTTGTTGAATCTTATATCTGTTTGTTATTGGGGCGTTCCCGTTCCGGTCGGGCTTTCCGGCTCAAACATATTCGTTACCCTCATACTCGCCTGCTATCCCTAACGCGACCTGAGTCAGGTAAGTGAGAATGCTTTTTGATATAGGGATACGCGTAGGGATAAATATAACACGTTGATAATCAGAAAAATAGCTTAAAAATAGTGAGCTAAAAATTTGGATATATCATTGAAAATTAGTATATTTGTAGTGTAATCAATGAGAGATTACAAGCATTTAATAAACTTAAAACTGCTTTAGCTGGCAGGGTAAACAACAGCAAACCTATTTATGGAAAATTACAAAAAAACAAAGAAAGCTCTTAATGAAGTTTCTTTAGTAGATTTGTCTTTAATTGACAAGAGTACTTTTAATCCTCGTAAAAAGTTTGATGAAGCGGCTCTTGATGAATTGTCTGAAAGTATTAAGCAACAAGGACTTTTACAACCTATCAAAATTCGTCCTATTACGGGAACAAATCGTTATGAGATTGTTTTTGGTGAGCGCAGATATCGTGCGGCACTTATTGCTGGATTGAAAAAAATTCCTGCAATGATTTCAGTTATGTCTGATGATGAAGTGGAAGATGCTGCTATCGTTGAAAATTTACATAGGAAAGATGTTGCCCCCTTAGAAGAAGCAGAGGCTTATGCCAGATTGATTGAAAAAGGAAAGGATGATATTAATTCCTTAGCTGTTAAATTTGGGAAGAATAAAGTATATATTAAGGGACGGTTACAACTCCTAAATCTCATTTCCGATTTTCGTGATTTGTTAGATGCAGAGAATATTAATTTAGGAGTGGCAGGTGTCTTGGCTAATTATGAAAAAGAACTGCAACAAGATATTTTTGATAACCACTTTGGGCAGAATTGTGCACCATATGCTTTATGGAGCGATTATCGTGCTTCAAAATTGCAAAAAAGTATTAATGATGGGTATTCGACCCAATTGGAGAGTTATTCTTTTGATAAGAAGGAATGTGAAAGTTGTCAGTTTAATACTGCAACATTTTCATTATTTGCAGGAGAGGATTGTACGGGGAAGTGCCTCAAAAAGGAGTGTTTGAGAAAAAAACAGGTAGCTTATATTGTAGAAAGTAGTATTAAATTGCAACAAGAAAAGCCCGAATTGCAGATGTGTTGTGATAGCATTTGGGCGACTAGTCAAGAAGCAATAGAACAATTAACCGAAAAAGGCTTTGAAATCCTAACTGTGAACTTGCTTGACAGTTATCTTGATGCAGAACCCGAAATCCCTAATAGGGATGATTTTGAAACAGAGGACGAATATGAGGATGCACAGAGTGGGTACGAGGAAGAACTTGCGGATTATCAATCGGAATTGTCGGAAAGGGATGAACGGTTAGCGAATGGTGAAATAAAAGCCTATATTCAGATTACGGATAAATGTGCAAGAGTTGCTTATGCCGAGGTTGACGAAACTATAGAGGGAGCGGAAGAAGATAATACGCAGGAAGAAACGGAAGAAAGTTCTCCCGATAATGTCGAGATTAAGCACAATCCCGAAGTTGAAAAGCTACAGAAGAAAATAGGCCGCAATAATGAGTTGTGCAGTGAAAAAATCATTGAACGACAAAAGGAGCTGATTAAAAAAATGGATATTCCAAGTTGTAGCATATCGGATGTTGAAGTTGCTCTGATGTATTCTTTTATGGCAAAAAGAATGGATACAAAATCTTATGGAAAGTTAGAACTGGGAAAAGAAGTATATAGGACTGACTATATGGATTTTCTTGAATTGACAGAAGAAAAAAAGAATATCATAGAGAGAAGCTTCATAGCTTCACATCTTAAGGAACTTTATATTGGTGGTATTAAAGCGCAGGAAAGCAGTCCGCTGAGGGCTTTTCTTAATCTGCATGAAGCGGAAGAAGTGGCGAATATTGATATTGAGTTGAAAAGTGTTTATAAAAATCGCAACAACAGACTGCAAGAACGTATTGAAGCAATGAATGAGAAAGATTGAATATAATTGATAAACATATAGCAGGGAGTTTTATCTCCTTGCTATAAAAAAGATGCTATATGAAATTTACTTTTACTATAATTGAGACATTGGAGAAAAAAGTTGAGGTTGAAGCTGAAGATTATAATGAAGCCAAAAATGAAGTGGAACGGATGTATTATGATGAAGAAGTAGTGTTGACTGCGGATAATCATACAAATACTGAATTTGAACTGACCATTAAGCTACAATAGGCATATATATAATTGTGGGTGGCCGATTGAACTAAGATGCCACCCTTTTCAAATTTGTGGTCGGCTTCGCCGACCGTTGTTTTCATATGTTGTCCTTATTTTGCAAGATATATTTTCTTGTTCATATGCTTCTTTTTCCCACCCACCCTCTAAGGTTGGCGGACATTTGCTAATTATCAAGTGCAAAGTACCCGATAATTAGCAAATGCCCTTGTTGCTTATCCCCTTTACTCCTGGCTATATGCCAGGGAGAGCGGATGTACTTTTACCTTATTGGGATAGTTCCTCATGTAGCAGCAGGTAGTCCTAAAACGATTATCTGTCTTTTTGTATCGGCAAAGCTATTTCCGGATCTGAAAATACTGCAAATTTTTATTGCAGAAATCTCCAGCCCGTAAACGGGTAGTATTTCTTGAAAAAATTTGCAGTATTTATCTCCGGAGCTTTATGGCCAATACAAAAAGACAGATAATCGTCTTAGGACAGGACTTTAAAAAAAAGTCACTACCCGGATAGGGAAAAACAAAAAATTGCATTATGAAACTGATAACAAAAGAACTGGAGAGAACATTTTCAAAGTATCCTATTTATTCACAAGAAGGCATGATGTTGGATGCTAAAGTGATTGTAAAGTATTTTAATCCGCTAGGAGCAGGCACATGGCTTATAACAGAAGCTGAACGGCTTTCTGATGGGGACTGGCGGCTATTTGGATATATGCATATTTATGAATGGGAATGGGGATATGTGCTTTTATCGGAACTTCAAAATATAGAGCTGCCATATGGATTAGGTATTGAGCGGGATTTGTATCTTGCTGATGATGCTACAGTACGTTATTGTATTCTAAATTGAATTGAGAAATGAATGCATGTACACCAATGGAAGTAAGAGAGCTGGAGAAACTGATTGCCAGTCTTGCATATAAATGTGGAACTGATGTAAGCCGTATTTTTGATGATTTTCTGATTTATATAATTCATGGGTTTTCGCCAGGAGAAAAGGCTCTTGAGAATTGGAAATATGAGAAAGAGCAAGTAGCCATGTTCTATAAGATGTATACGGAATGGGTATTAATAATGAAAAGGCAAGTTTGTCTTTCTGGATGGTATGATGCCTTTGGTGAGTTGTATATGTCCTGCATTGCCGGGAATGCAAGAAAACAGAGTAATGGGCAGTTTTTTACTCCAGCGCATATATGTGATTTGATGACGGAACTTTGCGGTTCACAAGACAATTCAGTAGAACTTTGTGGAGATCCGGCTTGCGGAAGTGGAAGAAATCTTCTTGCCTGGCATGTGAAACATCTAAGTTCCTATCTCTGTGCTGAAGATATTGACCGCACTTGTTGCCTGATGACAGTTTGCAACTTTCTCATACATGGTTGTGTGGGGGAGGTGATTTGGCATGACTCGCTTAATCCGGATACTTATTATGACGGTTGGAAAGTAAATGAAAGATTAACCATTGCAGGGTTGCCGACTATTCGTCGAATTGCAAAAGAAGAGTCTGTCGTTTGGCAAGCTTGGCAAAACCAAAGACGTGATGCAAAAGGTTATGTAATCACTCCCATAAAAAAGATTAATATCCGGAAAAAGCGGGAAGAAGCTAAAAGATTACAGTTGGATTTATTTGATTAGTACAATTAGAGCAGCTCCATCCATAGGGGCTGCTTCCCCAAAAAAATGGCCGGCAAAAGCCGACCTCTTCACCGTTCCATTCTTCCCACCCGCCCTGCTAAGGTATGTTTCTTGTAACTTTGCCAGTCTCTATCCCTTCCATTACATAAATTCCATTTTAGGAATAAAGATTGGCAAAGAGAAACATTCGTCTTGAAAGGAACAGTTTTCTGTACGCCCATACCCTGTATGGACTTTTACGCCAAACAGATCCTTTCAGGACTTATTGCTCACCCGCGTTTAAAACAAATAGGGAAGATAGTATAACATGCTTAAAATCAGGAAAATACTTTAAAAATAATGATTGAAAAATTGGGCTATATCATTGAAAATCACTATATTTGTAGTGTAATCAATGAGAGATTACATGTATTTGATAAACTTAAAACTGCTTTAGCTGGCAGGATAAATAACAGCAAACAAATATTATGAAAAAGAACATCTTAATAGCACATGCTACTGATGGAATGAAAAATGTCTTTAAGAAAGAGGTTTTGTCAATTTCTGTATGGATGGATAACAGATGTAACCACTCAATAAATGATGAGAGTGTTTCTTCTTTAATTAAAGAAGAAAACGATTCCGGCAAGATGCAAATTTACATCTGTGATAATAAAAATTTGGATGGAAATATAGATGCGTTTGGCGATACTCCATTGTATACGAATGGACAATTAAGCATAAATGAATTAATATACAACGGAACCGTTGTTTGGTCAAGATTTAATAAAAACAAGAATAAAATATGAAACAGATGAATATTCCAACTTTTAGGTATTGGCTTCGGATACATGGCTATCGTTTGGAGTGGTTTGGTACGGGGACAAAGAGTAACCCTATTAAGATTAAATCTAATAAAGAATGAGTGAAAAGAGGAGGTTTACATTAAGACTGACTGAAGAAGAATATAAGGCATTGTCACGGATAAAGGGACTAACCGGTACAAAGACCAACACTAAGGCGATTCGGTATCTAATCTCTCATTTTGTAGAACTGAATAACCGCTATATTGAGGAAATCAATAAAAACACAGCACTAAAAGAGAAGTATAAGAAACAGGATCGTTGTATCGAGAGCCTATTACAATCAATAAGCTCTCTAAAAGAACTGGATGATTTGGAAGTCGTGCTTCCGGAAAAGAGACCGGGAAGAAAATGAATATGGGGAATCATATTATAGACTTGTTTTCCTATGATAAATATATTGTTAGCTTTTCGGGTGGGAAGGACAGCACAGCTACCTTCTTGTATCTTCTTGACCATGGAGTGCCCGCTGATCGAATAGAGTTATGGCATCAAGAAATAGACGGTCGGGAAAAGACTTTTTTTGATTGGGAAATAACGCCGGATTATTGCCGGCGTTTTGCTGAAGCTTTTGGCGTAGCTATTTATTTCCAGTGGAAAGAGGGAGGGTTTTATCGGGAACTGATGAAGGAGAATAGCCTTACTGCTCCTAACTACTTTGAACTGCCAAATGGTGGAATAGATAGAGCTGGCGGTCAACGTGGAAAATTATCTACCAGGTGTAAATTCCCGCAATGTTCTCCTGATCTAAAAGTAAGGTGGTGCTCCAGCTATCTGAAGATTGATGTTTGTTCATCGGCAATCATCAATCAGCAGCGTTTCCGGGGCATTCGTACATTAGTATTATCCGGTGAAAGGGGAGAGGAGTCTGCAGCGAGGGCCAAATATAATATATTTGAGCCGGATCGAGCGGATCTACGCAATGGAAGACAATTTACCAGGCATGTCGATAGATTCCGTCCTATCCGGGACTGGAAAGAACAACAAGTGTGGGACATTATAAAGCGATACCGGATAAGAGTACATCCATGTTATTACATGGGTTGGGGAAGATGTTCCTGCAAATTTTGTATCTTTGGCAACAAGAATCAGTTTGCCAGTGCTGCAAGTGTCAGCCCGGAACAGATAGGTAGAATAATAAAGCTGGAGAGGGATTTTGGATATACCTTAAAAAGAAATCTAAGCTTACCGGAGTTAATAGCAATGGGATGTGTGTACAAGAATATCACTCCGGAGTTACAGTGTCTCGCAACATCCTACAATTATGAACAAGCAATCATTCTACCGGTGGCTGAAGAATGGACATTACCAGCTGGAGCGTTCGGAGAAAACTGTGGGGCAATTTAATATAAAATAGACGAATATAATGAAAGTAAAGTATGGAGTTTATTGTAAAGCTGGAAATTCAGATCAAAAACTGATAGTGTCCTATGGGGAACAGCATATACCGGTTCGAACAAGACGGAAATATGCCGGAAGAAAAGCTAAAATCAAGGCTATAGAACAGCTTACTGGCAATGTGATGGATACTCATTTATCTACAAGTGAAGTGAATGCTTATATTGGAAAGCATCTCTTTGGCACTTCTCGATGGGCAGAGTATCACCGGTTATTTGAGCTTTTTGCAAATGAGGTAGAACAAGTTCTGGAACAAGTAGAGTTGAAGTTTTATCTAGTAATTGAGTTTGATGCATCTATATGTAATCCTGATGATGAAAGACTTGTTTACATGATAACTCGATTATTAGTGAATGACCCTATAGATGAATACAAAGGCCTGCAAAATCCTATCATATCTTTCTCCATCCAGGCAATCGATAACAAATAGGGAAAAAAGGGCAAATCGAATGACAAATTAAATCAATATAATTTAATGTCTTTCTTTCCCTATTTGTTACCATTTAATTTAGGAAAAAAAACAATAGTTCTATATGATTGATATAGATAAGAATAGGGATGATTGGACTAAGGAAAGTAAAATAATGTTTTTCCCTATTAGTTTGAATTAGGCGTTGCTATTTTAATCCCATACTCTTGTTGTAACTTGTAACGGATCAGAGTTGATACTCCTATCTTAAGATAGTCCGGATCTTTATCTATATATCTAATCATGTGGTATATATCTTCTATTATTTTATCACTTGTTTTCTTTATATCTTCTTCAAGGAAAGGATAATCAAAAGGGAACAAATCTATTAGCTGTGACATTATAAATTTCATGCGATCAGCTCTACACCTTTTCTGGCGTAGTAAAACTAAATTGTCTATAACATTGAATCTCATTTTGATTATTTTGCTTCCACGACCAAGAACAGAGCGGTCTAACATAATGTTGGTGAAGAATGGTATTGTTCCTTGATCAAATAATCTCCGAATGATGTTTTCAGCTGGTGATAAAACGCGTACTTTGAGCATAGAATTAATATAGTTTACGCCTAATAGCTCCTTCAATTCATCGGGAGTGCAACTGTATTCATATCCTTGTGATAGTATTGAGTATAAAACCTCACCTTTCATACTATATCGTTCAAAAGCTTTAATGAAGACAGCTTTGAAATGGCTATTGTGTATTGTCGCATTCGGATCTCGGTAAAGATATAGTCTTAACCCATCAGGTTCATGCTTTATCAGAATACTTTTCTCATCTATAGTTTTACATCGACATAAGAGTCGGTATGTGGCAAAATTATCTTGTCCATCTTTGCGTTGTATGATAGTCTCGCCATATACCTTTAAGCTGGCATAGAAATCCTCTTTTTTGGGAAAGTACTTATAAATTCTATCCCATTCCAGATTGTTTTCTACCAGTTGACTGTCAAAAGCGATACTCCTGAGCTTTTCTTCATCTAATGTAGAATATATGCATTCATCAAAAAGCTTCTGCAGCTGAATAATATTACTCTCTGACATAATACTTTAAAATTAAATTAGCGGGAAAATATCTTTGAAGCACCTCTAAAAAAACCTGTTCAAAATAGATCTTTATAGAATTACGAGTAACTTCGTTCATCCTAAGTGTTAGAATATTGCATTCTTCTGTTTCCGTGTATGAATCAAACTTGATTCGATTGAAAAGTTCCTTCACGTCATTGCTTGCTGTATCGCTTTCATTTATGTGATTAAGAGTTTCCATCCAACAGCGTATTCCAATTCCAGTGTCTTTTTCTTCTTTTTCAAATAAAGGAGGTATTTCAGTACCTTTGGTTTTACTCTTAGGTACATTATGAGGATTAATCCCATAATGTGGGAGGATAGAGCAGAGATAAGCAACTTTATCTCGTATGTGACTTGTATCATCTATTTTGAATTTCTCAAATCTCATCCAAATTTGTATAATTTTATCGCTGTCAAAAGCTTTAATTTGAGTCAAAATGTTCATTCTATATTTAGGCAGATTCTCTTGTAAGAAGCTGTCAATATTGCGATAAGCTTCTTGTGCTTTTATGTCTTGCTTCTTATCTCTAATTTCATTATATATTTTAAACTCCCATCCGACAAGTTTTTTACATTTTCCTATAACCTCCCTTCTTTCTTCATATGTAAAGAATCGTGTCGAAAGGCCATCATTATATAATTTTTTCAGTTCTGCTTGGACAGGTTCTAATATTTCATCTCTAATGTTTGTTACATTATACTTTGTAAGATATTTCTTATTGATATCCTTTGGAGTTAAAAAGAAGCTATAATTAGATCTTGGATTATCGTTTTTACAGACTTCCCAATAAAGTTCATGTGTGAACTTTGATTTAAATAAATTCGTTACATTATATTCGATTGAACTTAAGAGCGTGCCACTTCCTATTTTGTAATATTGTAAAACCTTTGGTATCACATCTAAGACAAGGCCTTCATCTGAAAGTTCTGCCCAGGAGAAAAAATTATTAATTCTGAAGTTACCATTTGGCATAGTGACTTTTTGAACTTTCCTCATTTCGCCAAAGCAAACTTTCGCCAGATCTTTTTTCCAGTTAGGTCCAGGATACCATTCTCGCAAAATAGGTATGGGAATGGTCATTGACAATACGCGGCCAGTATCTATATATTCCTGAACATCTATATTCTTTAATTGGATATAACGCTCTATTAATAATTGGCTGCGATTACCAACAATAGATGATGAGAAGCTTGGAGCTTCATTATTTCTCTTCACAAGAGCAGCATCTTCCTGCCTTTCTGTAACTGAATCTTTTGCCATAATGCTTAATAGTATTTGTCGCAAATATAATGCTTTTATTCTATAATACACTAGAAGAAGTATAAAAAAGTAATTTACGAAAACGTTTTTTTCTAAGGCGATGAGTTTTATCTTATCATAGCTTCTTAATGTTAATCAACATGTATAAAAATGATAATAGAATTAGATTAGATTAACACTCAGAGGGCTTTTAGATCATTAGAATGATTCATGACATCTTTTAAGCTTGAATTTTCCAAAGTCGAAAGCGTACCTTTCCAAAGTCGAAAGCGTACCTTTCCAAAGTCGAAAGCGTACCTTTCCAAAGTCGAAAGTGTAACCTTTCCAAAGTCGAAAGTGTTTTCCAAAGTCGAAAGCGTAACCTTTCCAAAGTCGAAAGTGTTTTCCAAAGTCGAAAACGTAAAATTGCAAATTACTGTAAATCAGCCAATTGCAAATGTTAAAAAAAGTTCCTTGCTTTAGCTAAAGAATTAATTGCTCTTTTCTGCTAAAGAAATAGAAGAAAAAGACCAAAAAATACTCCGAAAACCAAAAACCTCTGCAAAAAATGATTTTCCATATAAAAAACAAATAGGGAAAAATAAATCAAAAATTAAAACAGCCTATTTTTAAAGCTGTTTTAAGGACTCTTTTGTGCTCGACGAGTCATCCCCTCGGATTTTGATAAAAGTTCCAAATTGGGCAAAAAATAAGCCGATAGAATATGTTTTGGAAGCGGATATCATTCACGTTGCAACTGTATCCTGATGAGATTTTTTCAGGAAGCTTTGTAGTCGCATACGTGAGTAAATATTTTTTAGAATTGATATTGTAAATTAATTTCATATATTATTTCCCTAATGGTAGCTTTGCTGATGAGGGAAATGAAACGAAGTGTAATGTGATTAGCAAGAAGAGTTCACGCAAATTGTGAACTTAATAACGCAAAGCGCTATATATCATATAGTTATAAAATACGTAATATTTTTTAGGTGGAATTTTAGTAGAACTTATATATTTAATATATTAATTTAAAATGATTTACAAGGTGGAATATTAAAAATATTCTAATTTATAAATGTCATATAATCAGCATATTAAATTTTTATATATTGTTTTTTGGTGGAAAATAGGTGGAATTATTAATATTAACTATCTTTGTTGCAATAAAATAGATAATTAAATGGCAGAGGAATATAAAAGTATAAAGATTAAAGAGGATGTAAAAAATAGACTGGATAGATATAAAAAGAGATGCAGTTATTCAGACTGCCTGGATGAGATGCTTGGGTATTTTGAGACGACTGGTGTGGAGCCACGTCTTGGCCAAACACCCCCAATTGCAACTTTTGTTTCTACCATGAAGTCTGGAAATGCTGTTTTATTGAAGAGAATGGATGATCTGATAAAGATTCTACGTAATATTGAGATTAATAAGATTGATCCCATATTACATGGGGTTGAGGATGGATTTTCTTCAAATAGCAGTAATACTCAAGAAGTAGGGTTAAGTGTTTCTGAGGAGGAATTATATCAGGTAATACAAATGAATGAGAAACTGAAATCAGATTTGCGAAACAAAGATATACTTATACAAAAACTTCGATCAGATGCTATTGAAAATAATGTTATTCAGGATATTATATCTGATATTGAAGAATTATTATCTGACAGAATTCTTGCTTCTAATAAAGACGGTTTTTTTCTATTGTCTCGCGAGCATAGGGATCAACTAATAAGAAAAATTAGAACATATATCAATGTATAGCAAATTGCATCGCCCAGAAAAAAACGAGTTGGGAGTGTCAGTTAATGCAGGCAGTTGTGTTAAATTGGCTCATTATTTGGATAAGGAATCTGGTAGTGGAAAATTCTTTTTTTCGCAAAATCAGGATAGTGTGCCTTTGATCGAAGTAATACAAAAAATAGACAACAATAAGAAAACACTTAAAAACAATCAAGATAAATTCTACATGTTATCCTACAATCCTTCACAAAGGGAAATTGCCCATTTGATTAAAGAGGTGACAGGAAAAGATAGCGTGGCAGCTCTTTCTTCATTGACGGATAAGGAGATTGAAAAAGTTGTCTCTGAATTCCAAGATTACGTAAGGGACTGTATGGATATATATGCTAGGAATTTTAATAGAAATAAGAATTTGTCAAGTGAAGATCTCCTCTGGTTTGGAAGAGTGGAAACTGAACGGCATTATACATATCTTGATGAAGAGGTTAAGGATGGCTTAAAAAATAAGGGAGACTTGAAAGAAGGATTGCAACTTCATGCTCATGTTATAGTTTCCAGGATGGATGTTACTCAGACCATATCATTGTCGCCTCTGGCTAAAAGCACGGGAAATGTTAATGTTCTTAATGGGAAAGCTGTGAAAAATGGTTTCAGCATGAAGGGGTGGCAGGTAGACTGTTTTCAGCATTTTGGTAATAAATATGGATATATAGCGACTGCGGATGAACGCTTCTACTATTACGATATCGGCTATTCCAGTTATAAGAATAGGATTCAGAATAAGATTATACATGAGGTAATGGAGGATATGAAAGAGGAGAAGCAATTTATGACTGGTGCAAGAAATATTACTCTAATTCTTCATCCAACAAAGAAATCTGTTAAGTTGTATTTAAAGCAAAAAATTAAAAATATTTTATTGGAAAATGAGTCAGTGATATGAGTTTGATTTTTATTGAATGTTTGTTTCTTTCTGCATGTTTGATTTTTCTTATGGGCATTAATCCGTTTGTAAGAAAATGGAAAAATCTTGTATTGTATGCTTGTGGAGGTTTTTTTCTTACTTTGATAGTTTCGTACGTATTTCTTTGTTTTTTTGAGGTTCAATTATCCTTTTATTTGATTGCTGTTTTTTCATTATTTTTTGTTGCCAAATATTTGCTCAATGAATCTGGTGTCGAGAAAGCCAAGCCTAGAAAAGACGAAGATACATTTATTCTTAGCAGCGAAAGCGGTCAGCTTGAATTCTATTATCCACGTGATAATTTCATGGTTTTGGGGGGTGCCGGTTCCGGTAAGACTGCCTCGATAGGTAAGCCCATTCTTGAACAGTATATACGTTTTGGATGGGCAGGATTCATCTATGATTATAAAGATTATGATTATACGAAGACAGCTTGGAATCTGGTGCAGAAATATAGATATCCTTATAAGTTCTATTATATAAGTTTCACGGATATGTCACGTACATATCGGTTTAACATTCTTAATAAAAATGTGATTCGTAATGAAACGATGCTTTTTCAGGCAATGACAGATTTCTTTAATGCGATGAAACCAGAGAAAGGCAATACCGATGAATGGTTTCAGGCAGCACTTGGACTACTTTGTGGTGTGGCGGTGAGATTCTATAAATTTCAAGGTGATTACGAGAAGTATTGTACCCTTCCGCATATTCTTAATTTTATCTTAATGGCTACTCCGGAGCAACTGACGCGTTTTCTTGAAGGGGATATGATGTCTAAAATGAAGGCTGGTGCATTTCTTGGTTCAAAAGGAAGTGAACGTACCCAGAGTTCTGTGATTTTTTCCATCAATAACTATATCAGTAATCTAGCTACTAATAAGAATGTATGTTATGTCCTTTCGGGTAATGACTTTATCTATGACTTGATAGACCCGGAAGAACCAAAACTGTTTGCCGTTTCAAACAATTTTGCAATTGAGAGCATGATATCTCCCATTGTTGCGATGTTAGTTCCCCTCGCTGCGCGTCGGATTGAGTTTGGTAATCGTGTGAAATTTGCATTCGTTCTTGATGAAATGACTACCGTTAAAGTTAATGACTTCCAATCTTTACCATCGGTCTTGAGAGAGTATGGCGTTTCATTTCTTGTACTGACCCAATCCGGTACGAAATTTGATAAATTATATGGTAAGGAAGATAGGGTTTCCATTATGGCCAATTTTGCCAATTTATTTCTGGGGAAAACAAAAGATGTGGAGGCATTGAAATATTACCCCTTGTTTTTCGGAAAGGAGGAGAAGGAAAAGAAAAGTATTTCCGCAGGTTCCAGTTCCGGACGGTACAATAGTAGTGTTACCAGGAGCAAACAGAAAGAGGAAATCTATGATAGCAATAAATTTGCCGAATTACAGAAAGGTGAATTTATACTTTCTGCAGGAGAGGCTAATATTAGCCGAATAAAAACGCGGTTTGAAAAGTTCTCACTGGATGAAAAACCGCTACCGATAGTGAAGTTAACAACAGATAGGGAGGTAGAACAGAATTATCGACAGATTGGAATTGACTGTGAGAAGCTTTTGAATGAGCTTTGTCCGCTTTAATGACATTCTTCTATTTCAAATAGGAGGTTGTGAATAAACTGTGAGTAGAATTGCTGTGTGCCCTATCTCGATGATGGATAGGATATATTAATGTTTCAGACTTGGGTAATATTATTATGAGCATAAACAAAAAGTTTCCTGGAAGAATGTTGCTTTTTATATATAATAGTAGCTTTTTTATACCATATAATCTCAAAATAGCAATGAATGGTACATTCTTATTCGCTATTGTATTTTCAATTGTTCTTTCTATTCTTTATCTTTGCTTATCTTTTATATATTAAAGATGTTAACATTATAAAAATATGACAATATAATATGGCTTCGCCAAGAATTAAAAAACATTACACAGTAACAAAGCTTCTATTGAAGGTGCAATATCCATACAAGACAAAGTAAAAATAACCGGTACAAAAACACCTAGGTACGAATAGACTCCAACCTCAAGATAGAATGCAATAGTAAGTGTAAGTCTTAATGTTTCAAGATTGAAAGCTGGGATCACCTATTATGCCAGGTGTATAGCTGCAGGAAAAGAAAGAAGGGACAACCACGATAAAATAACATAATGTATAACCGATCATTTAATAGAAACAATGAAAAAAATATTCGTTTTATTCTTGCTTTCAATCATCAGTATTTCTAGTATATGCGCAGAGACAGTTCGCATGAAAGTAGGGGATACCAAAACACTTTCTCCGTCTGTTTTACCGACAAAAGTGCTTGCGGGACAGCCTGCATGGACCTCCTCTCGGCCCAATGATGTTAAGATCGTTTCAACAACTATGTACTCCTGCGAGATAGAGGCGGTTAATTCATTTAGCGGATATGCTACTATACATTGCAAATATTATTATAGAGAGTTGGACCCAACAACGGGACAATATATATATCAGCGTTCCGGATATGTTGATTACAAGGTATTTGTTGAGGAAACAACAATTACAAGTATAGAGATTAGCCCTACCAATATCGAATTGAACAATGGTGAAACTCATAAGATGGAGGTTATAATTCTACCTTCCAATGCGAATCAGAGTGTAGCGTGGTCATCATCCGATCAATCTGTCGCGTTTGTCAATTCAAGCAATGTTCTCAGGGCCAACGGATATGGCACTGCTGTAGTAACTGCAACCACAAGCAATGGTCTTACTGCGACTTGTACTGTAACAGTAAAAAAGAATGGGGATGACAGTGGGGAAAATAGTGGCAATGATGGACAAGACAGCACTGATTATGATGAATTGGACTATTATTTCCAAATAGCAAAAAAAAGGATGAATGCACTCCGGAATAAGGCTATACAACAACAGAATAAAAATAATGAATGACATGAAAAATATAACACTTCTCATTTTGTCCTTAATGGCATTAGCCTGCTTTTCCTCATGTAATGATGAAGGGGAAGAGAATGCGATTCCACAATATTCATTTTTCAAGCCCTATCTGGAATGGGGAAGTTCTAAAACGCAAATTGCCTCAAAGATGGCAGATTGTGTTGTTTTGTTAGATACAGATAATACGTTATGCTATCAATCAGAAGGTGAAACTATTGCCTATGCGTTTAAAAACGGCAAATTAAATACGGTCGTTGTTATTCCAGAAAGGGCATTGCCATTAGATGAAATCTTATTGGCGTTTAATGGCTACACATTATTAGGCGAATATGATAATATGGTTTATTTGAATGAACAATCTAATACAATTGCTGAAATTGAGGACAGCAACGGTTTTTATACTATAAGCTGGAGCCAGTACGGTCTTGATATGGCAAACGCGGTAGACTTAGGCTTGAGTGTGAAATGGGCAGACGTAAATTTAGATATGGGATATGATGATTATGCGGCACTGACCCCTGAAAACATCCAAGACGACATGACAAGGTATTTTAATGGATTAATTGGATGGGGAGATCCCACTGGTATAAAGAAAAGCGAAATTGAGAGCGATTACCCCAAAGCCAGTTCAATAAGTGGCACAATATATGATGTTGCTAAAGTAAAATGGGGAGGCAAATGGAGGGTTGCCACTCAAAACGAATTCCAGGAACTGATCTCCGCTTGCATATGGACTTGGGAAGAGAGGAATGGCTATTATGGATATAAAGTCATAGGTCCGAATGGAAATAGTATATTCCTTCCAACTACCGGGTACAGAATAGGTTTTTCATGGTATAGTAGTGATAAAGGATATTATTGGACAGGTACTATGCGACCAGGCACAAGTCCGTATCCATATGTCCTAAATTTTGATAAAGAGAATAAGGGACTTAATACTTCATCAGTTTCTGGCTTGGCTTATCCGTTTAAGCATTTTGGTTGCGCAATAAGACCTGTACAAGATGAATAATTCCTTACCTAAGAATGAGATAATTGAACGCTTGCGGCAGCGTGAGCTTGTGCTTCTTGGCGAACTCCGAAATGCAAATTACGGTGTACTCTATCTTGTCCTTGATTTTAGTTTCCATGAGCTTACACATTTTTTCCCGTTAGTAACTCGTTACAAACATTCTCATAATCTTCTGCTCCGGCTGACTTGGGCGCATAGTGAAAGATGTCCTGTCCCTGTGTCGGTGCTTCGGCAAGCGCAATGGCGTTGCGTATGTGTGTGCTGAAGACTTTTCCCTGAAAGGTTTCCTGCACCAGTTCTGATACGCTCTTGTTAAGGTTCTTTCTGCCGTCATACTGGGTTATCAGTACTCCGGCAATCTTCAGGTCTGAGTTAAGACACTGCTGTACCTTGCTTACTACCTGCATCAGCTTGGCCATACCTCGCATGGCGAGATATGGCGCCTGCACCGGGATGATAAGCTGATCCGAAGCGGTCAGCGCATTTAAAGTCAGCAATGACAGTGATGGCGGGCAGTCTATCAGGATATAGTCGTACTTTTCCTTGCTCTCTTTGATAAGGTGTGCAAGGATAAGCTCACGCCCTGCCTCGTTGATAAGTTCTGTTTCAACCGCCGACAAGTCCAGACACGAGGGTACGATACTCATACCGTCCTTGTGCTGGTATATCGGCAGCGGATATTCACCTTTCATCGCTCCGTAAATAGTCTGTGGCAGTTCCGCAGACAAACCTAATGATTCAGTCAGGTTTGCCTGTCCGTCAAGGTCTATCAAAAGCACCTTATAACCTTTCTGCTGCAAGGCTCCACCCAGGTTGATGGTGGTTGTGGTTTTACCCACACCGCCCTTGTGATTCAGAATACATAAAACCTTTGCTTTCATAAATATGTGTATATTAGTTTCTTATTATATCTTTTCTGCAAATATAGTAATATATTATGTGTTTTTTGAGGGTCTTTCTAATCACCTTCTAATGTTTTTATTGTTTTAATAATATGTAAAAAACTGTAATAACAGACTGTTTTTTCAATAAAATTAGTACTTTTGCATATAGATTTCATATATGAAATCTAATAGTAAAAAGTTGGCAAAAAAGAATGAACATATTGTGAAAAGTATGATTTCTGATTTTAATTATAATGTAATTAATCAGAAAGAGATAATCGAATTACTATATTCGGTTAGGAAAGTGTATGGTTTTACCAATTACCGACTTGTGGATTTTATCGAATACATTGAGGATATATGTAATGTTGAAGAAGTCAGTTCTGTTAACGAACGTATGTCTGTTATTCCGTTATATGCAAAACCGAAAGCTGATATTTATGACTTAGCGGCTGCGTCATCGAGATTGTCATATTTTAGTTTCTATACTGCCATTACAATACATAGCCTGACTCTTCAGTTGCCTAAGCATATATATATGACTAACGAGCGTAACAGTTATATAAAGTATGATAATACGTTGAAGCAGGAGGCAATAGATGCAGCATTTAATAAAAAACCGAGACAAACCGCAAATATAAGGACTATCCAAAACTATAAACTTCACCTGATAAATGGTCAGTCAAATAACAGGCTTGGTGTAGTTCCATTTCGTAACTGTTATTTTGTCACAGATGTTGAGAGAACTATTCTCGATTCTGTAGCAAGACCTTTTTACTCAGGTGGTGTAACTCAGGTTCTTGAAGCAATTATTAATGCAAAAAACGTAATTGATGTTGATAAACTGGTCTATTATTATAATCAAATGCATTATATTTATCCTTACCATCAGGCCTTAGGCTTCTATTTAGAAAAAGCAGGATATGAAAAACAAGCACTTGTTCCTTTTCTTAAAATGAAACAAGTGCATAAATTCTATCTTACTTATAATATGAGATTTACTGAATTTGATCCTCGCTGGAATCTTTTTTATCCTCGTGGGTTCTAAAAGGTTCTATAAGGTCTTTCACGAAATCAAAATAAAAGTCATAATCTTTTGTCTCTTCATCGTGGCTGATGGTTTGTCGTACAACTTCCCAGTCTTCTCTGTTTTGTTCTCTGAGTATTTCAAAGTTATCCAAAAAGGCAAGGGGTACACGCTTTGCGGCAAATATATTCTTGAATAATTCTTCTGTTAAGTTTAGATTCTTAAAATGCTGGCATATCATCCATATATCATAGAGATCTCTTGCTCTTTTTTTCTGTCTTGCGCTGCTTACAATCTCTTTGTATTTAGGCATAGTTTGACATAGTGCTCTTACTTTCTCGATTAAAATCATTTCTGGTGTATAGACTCTTAAAATAAGCCCGTCTATATCTTTCTTTATCGCCTTATCTACGTATTCGTATGAGCTTATATCGACTGTATATTTGACTTCCTGTGTAGATTCGTTTATTTTGATGGCATTTCTTCTTATAGCTTCTATATCATCTCCAAACTTTTCAAACTTTTCACGTTCAATGAGTTTGAACTCTAAATTATAACCTCTCCATTCTGGAATGGAACCTGTTTTTGGTTTCTTTATAAACTTTACATCGTAAGCTACTAAACCTATTTCAGCAAACTCTTCATTTAGGTATTCGCTAAAAACTCTTGACAGTCTTTCAAAATCTTTATCTTTAAACTCATTTTCCATAGAGAAGTCAATATCTATTGATCCTCTATTGGTTATATCGTATGCCAACTGCAAGGCATTTCCTCCTTTCAACACCAGCCCTTGCATAAGCAAATCATCTTTCATCATTGCCTGGAGTGTGCATCTTTTTATTTCGTTTATATCTACCATATTTCTATTTTTAGAATTCTCTATGCTAAGTTAATGATTAATTTTGATATTGTTTGCTTTTCATTTTCTTAATTTTTTCTCATTTAATGTTTTGTATATTGCATTTGTTTATGTTATGATTATATGTTTGTACTGAAATAAATCTATTTTTATGTTTCAGTACACTTTTCTTTTGTATTGATTTTAATCTTTGAATAAATTCCGTATATTTGCGTAATAAAGACATTGATATGGAGAATCAGGGAGAAATCATATTATATCAGCCAGACGAAGTCGGTGAGTTGGAAGTACGTTTGGAAGATGAAACGGTTTGGCTGACACAAGCACAAATAGCAGAATTATTTGGGACTGAAGTTCCGGCTATTTCTAAGCATATACGCAATATTATTCGAAGTGAAGAATTTGAGGAGGAAGCAACTGTTTCCAAAATGGAAACAGTTCGTTTAGAAGGTTCTCGAAAGGGTGAGCTACTCACGCCTAAAGGCATAAGCTTCGGAGACTATTGTCTCTTCTCTTTTCCTGCTTCTTCCTGCCACGGCTTTTTAGGACACGGGGTCGGTCATCCACCGTTGGGCAGTCCACAGGCTTGACATCCCCTCGCTCCGAGGGTAGGGCTTTCAAGCCGAATTCCTTGATGTTGCAAGCTGCATTGAAGTCCCGGTCGTGGCGCGTGCCACATTCCGGGCAAGTCCAACTGCGCTCGCTCAGTTTCAATCCTTTATACACATAGCCGCATTTGCCACAGGTCTTTGAACTTGGGGCAAAGCGGTCTATCTTTATGAGGTTCACGCCATACCACTTGCACTTGTATTCAAGCATCGTCAGGAACATACCGAAAGAAGCATCTCCGACGGCTTGGGCAAGGTGGTGATTACGCTGCATCCCTTTCACGTTTAAATCCTCCATACAGATGGTACGCACTTGGTTGTCGTGCGTAAGCTCATGGGTTATCTTGTGAAGGTTATCCTTTCGGCAGTTGGCAATGTGTTCCTGAAGACGGGCAACACGGATTCGAGCCTTGTTACGGTTAGATGAGCCTTTCCGTTTCCGGCTCAAACGCTTTTGCAACACTTTCAAACGGTCAAGGCTTCCCGGCAAGTTCTTCGGATTGCCGAATGTGCGTCCGTCAGAACATACGGCAAGCGACTTGATGCCCAAGTCGATGCCGATGGCTGTGTCGTGCACGGGTTCGGAAGTCTTCTGTTCCTGGATAGCAGTATCTACTAGAACGGATGCAAAGTACCTGCCCGAAGGGGTCATGCTGACGGTGACGGTTTTCACCGTTCCCTTGAACCCTCTGTGCAGCACGGCAGGTATGTCCTTGGCCTTAGGGATAGTGATTGTTCCTTCGGCGAAGTCCACGCTGCAATGCTGAGGGCACTGGAAGCTTTGTCTGTTCTTACGGCTCTTGAATCGCGGGAATCCTACTGCGTGGGTATCACGGAAGAAATTCTTGTAGGCGATGTCAAGGTTGCGGATGGAATTTAGAAGGGCTTGTGAATTTACTTCCGCCAGCCATTGGTTCTTCTTCTTCAGCTCCTTCACCAACCGGTCCTGCACTTCCTTGTATGCTACGGACCGCTTTTCCTGCTTGTATGCTTCAATCTTCAAGTTGAGTGCCCAGTTATAGACGAAACGGCAGCAGCCGAAAGTCTTGGCAAACAAAACCTTCTGCTCATCTGTCGGATAGATTCTATATTTGTAGGCTCTCAGCATAGATTATTTACAATTAGATATATTGCAAATATATAATATTATTCTTATATTTGCAAAAATGTAATACACTATTTATTATGACATTATCAAAAAGATACACGTCAAATGCCCATTGTGTGTTCAATTTAGGGTATCACATTGTCTTCTGCCCGAAATACAGAAGAAAGGTGCTGGTAAACGGAGTCGATGAACGATTGAAATCCCTTTTGTCGGCGAAGGCAAATGAATTGGGAATAACTATAGAAAATATGGAAGTTATGCCCGATCATGTTCACCTTTTTATCCGAAGCAAGCCTACCTATGCCGTTCATTTTGTGATCAATCAGTTGAAGGGATATTCATCCGTCTGCCTGCGGAACGAATTTCCATGGTTGCGTAGTCGTTTACCATCCCTCTGGACAAGATCCTATTTTGTAGAGTCCGTTGGTCATATATCGGAAGAAACAGTAAGAAAATATATTGAAGACCAAAAGAAAGTCTGAAAGAAACGCTATCATCCCCTGCCTGAAGACAAGGGAATTCCCGCTTAAATCTTAAAGAAATCGGGTGTTTCCTCTTTTATATTTGAACGAACATGATTATCTTTGTGAAAGATAATCTTTCTCACTTATAATATAAAACTTATATAAATGAAATTCAACCAGTTCATAGACAGACAAGACTCTTTGGAAAGACTACAAAATGCGTTTTTAAGAGAAACGCCCCAATTTCTTGTTATATACGGTAGAAGACGCATCGGTAAATCTACGCTCATCAAGGAGATAATGAAAGACGATGATGTTTATTTTCTGAGTGACCAGACTAATGAGACCAACCAGCGTGCTTTGTTCGCCAAGACCATTGCTTACTGCATCCCCCGGTTTGATAAAATGATTTATCCTGACTGGGAAACGCTGCTATTGGAGTTGAATGACAAGCTAACCCGGCGTATAACCGTTTGTCTGGACGAATTCCCGTACATGGTCAAGAGCTGTACTTCCTTGCCATCGGTCATCCAAAAGCTACTTAATGGGAAAACACTCAAATATGACTTGATTATTTGTGGTTCTTCCCAACAACTCATGCAAGGATATGTACTGGATAAAAGAGAACCCTTGTATGGCTTGGCCGATGAGATTGTCAAATTAGAGCCAATCCCCGTATCCTACATCAGCCAAGCGTTGGAAGTGGATAGAATCTCCGCAGTGGAAGAATACTCCATTTGGGGAGGGATACCCAGATACTGGGAACTGAGAGCCGATTATTCGGACATGAACACCGCCATCCGAAAATTGATTTTAGATACCAAAGGGATATTGGCTGAAGAGCCCCAAAGACTTCTTCGTGATGACCTGCGAGATACAGTACAGACCTCTACCATCTTATCCATCATTGGGAACGGCGTCAACCGCATTACCGAAATTGCATCAAGAGCAGGGAAGGATGCGAATCAAATTTCCGAACCACTAAGCAAATTACGTGAGTTAGGATACGTCAGGCGTGAGATACCTTTTGGCGAGAGTGAGAAAAAAAGCAAGAAAGGCATTTATCGCATCAATGACAATATGTTGCAGTTTTACTACCGATTCGTCGCACCGTATCATTCTATCCTCGAACTGGGACGTATCGACACCGTCATGCGCCTGATAGAGACACAATTCAGCCTGTATGTAGGTGACTGTTGGGAACACCTGTGCCGACAATATGTAAGCGGTAACGAAATAGACGGTATCATCTACAACATGGCTTCCAGGTGGTGGGGGAAGATATTCCCCAATGACAACAAAGAGGGAACGATGATAGAACTAGATATCGTAGCAGAATCCTTCGACAAGAAACATATTCTTATCGGAGAATGTAAGTGGACGAACGGAGAAGATGCACAACGATTGGCTCACTCTTTATCAGAAAAAGCACAAAGCCTCCCATTCGTCAAAAGGGGGCAGCAGGTGCATCTCGTCCTTTTCCTGAAAAGGACACCCGAACATCCGGAAGCAGCTAGGTATTTCCTGCCGGAGAATATTGTGAGCTCTCATGCCTTCAGGCGTGAGTAGCTCATAACAATAGATAAGGAAGAACAAAAACAAAAGACATGAATGTGGTTATTTATTCACGTGTAAGCTCGCAATCTGCCAGGCAATCGACTGAGCGGCAGGTTGTTGATTTGGAAAGATTTGCAACCGGACGGGGAGACAAGGTGGTTGCGGTCTTTGAAGAAAAGGCAAGCGGACGAAAGGCCAATGTAGACCGCCCAGTATTAAGCCGTTGTTTGGAATACTGCATAGATTCGCAGAACCAGGTTGATATACTACTCCTATCCGAGATTTCACGCTTGGGACGTTCCACCTTGGAAATCTTAAAGGCACTTGATATACTGCATACACATAAGATATGTGTGTATATCCAAAATTTGAACTTGGAAACACTACGGCCTGATAAGACAGTAAATCCTTTGTCTTCTCTGGTAACTACTTTATTAGGAGAACTGGCAGCTATGGAACGCCAGGGAATCATTGAACGCCTCAATAGCGGGCGGGAGTTGTATATTGAGAAAGGAGGCAGATTGGGACGGAGGCCGGGAAGCAAAAAAAGCTTGGAACAGAAAAGAGAAGAATACAAAGAGGCTATTTCTCTATTGAGGAAGGGATATTCTATCCGGAATGTTGCTAAGCTGACAAATAAATCTGTTTCAACTATTCTAAATATAAAAAAGGAGTTTGGCATTGAAAATAGACTAAAATGAGGATTACTAAAATTAAAGTGAAGGAGATGAAAAGTATGCCAACGGAAAACGAATTCTCAAGGATACATCGTTTATTTTTGATTCTGAGAAACAAGGTCAGCCGGTTTTCTAAGTAAGAGAGATTCTCATAGGGAAAAGTAAACACAGCGATATGTATCAAAAATAGACACCAATCAGAAAATACAAAGTTACTTGTTTTAATGATTGGTGTCTGGAACTGGTTGAGGAGTTATACTATAGACATTTACTGAATGTCCCTGTATAGTGTCGATAATATTAAAGAAAAACTTGTTATCTCCCTATATGCCAAAGGAATGAGCGTGTCAGACATAGAAGAGGAGATGCGTGAAATCTATGAGATAGAACTGTCCACATCAGCTATTTCCATCATCACGAACAAAGTCAACCAGGCTGCTCAGGAATGGCAGAACCGCCCTTTGGATCCGGTCTATCTCATCGTTTGGATGATTCTACCTATTTTGACTTTTCAGCCTATTAATTGTTTTGGTAACTTCGTTCATTAGCTTTTGATTGGAAGTTCTAAATGTGTTAAGTTCTTTGATTATATCTGCTTTATTATAGTATAAATTATACCAGCCTAATGTTTCAGCAGCCAATATGCGAAGTTCTTCTTCTTGGCTTTCATTTTTTATAATGTTCAGTAATGGCTCAATAGCTTTAGCAATAGGTTTATTTCGGAACCTACTTATTTCGCTTTGTATCTGTTTGGTAGTACTTTCCGGACTGTCAATAAGTGCAAAATCTCTTTCAAGTCCTTTCTTTTGGCGAGGAAGGTATTCTAACAATTCATTCACATAGGAAGAATCGTAGAAAGACCAATCGGCAGCCTGTTTCTTCAATTCATTCAAAGCCATATCATGGTCGAACGTGTTGATAGCACTAAAAATTCTGAAACGATGGCGGTTTTCATGTCCGCGTAATAAATAGCTTTCTATCCATGCCGGCAACAATTCCGGATTGCAATTCTTTTCAACGTATTCCACCGCATAACGACGGATCAGTTCATAACTGTCGTTCATGGCTGTCTGCAATACATCGGCAACCTCTGTCGGATAGTTCAAAGCTAATAGGCGTAATGCTTCCAACCGCACAACGAAATAGTTCGATTCGTGGTAACTTTTCTTCAGCAACTCAACGAGACCACTATAATTTGCCATTGACAATTGACGGAGCGCCATTGCCTGCATGTCAGCCATAGGGGAATTCAGCTGTTTTTTCCAGAATGTAACATTTCCTTCCTGCGCAACTAAAGCTTGGTTGATGTCCATATCCAGCCCGGCATTATTGGTGAAGTGAAAAGTCGGGTCACCGATCAGATGATTTTCCAAGAAGCAGGTAAAACGAGTGAACTGCCCGATGCGCATACCGGCAGCTAACAAGCCGAGAAATTCATCCGGCCATTTATCTTGAATGGTGTTAACCGTACATCCCATAGTAGCAATGGTCTTACCCTTATTGAATATATAAGAGCCTACAATGTTGTCATCCAAATGGAAAGAACCGTTGAAACAAGCATCGAACAGTATAAAACGCGCATTAGGAGTCAAAAGACGAATATCTTCAGTATAGATATCCATATTACGGTTTACAATGGAATCCGATTTTATTTTCTCCTCATCGAAAGCTTCCGCGCACCAACTTTCAGGCACCCCATACTGCTTGGCATATTCTTTGATAGCAGCTTCACGCCCATGTTTCTTGGCGTATGAAGGCACTTTGCTTCGCAAGAATATTTTGGCATTCTCAATACTCAAATTAATACCGGAACCATTTTCATAGCCATTGATATACTGCATGGTGGGGCCACCGTGGTGATGGAATAGCATGACATCTAATCCTTCGCGCTGAATCTCGTTCAAGTATAATGGTTTCATCGGATAGCGCATGTTAAAATCATAGAACTTCACTGTATTACCCGATTTGAATATTTGCGGCAATTGCTCACGTAAGGCTATTTGCTCACCGCTCCATGCCAAAGGATCTTCAGAATTGTAACCATGGCCACGGGCCATAGTCAGTTGGTCAAATGCATTTTGCTTTGCTTTTTCTGCAACTGCCTTTTTTAAGTAATCGCGTAGCATCTGATAACGGTTCTCACCTTCTAAATGTAATGGACGGATACGGGCCGAATAAATATCCGGTGAAATATACTGTTTAGAATCAGCACGCAATGTCATATAATGATAGTCAGGTATCAAACTGTCTTGTTTAATATAATCAAATTTTAATCCGAAGTCATCATAATAACGGTCGGAAGGAACGCTTGATTTCTGCCAATTGGCTTTGGGAGACCTTTTGAAAGCCGAAGATAGATGATGTGCATCACGAATCATTGGAATAGGGATGTCACCTATAAATACGCAACCCTCCAAAGGCGTTTTCTCATTCTCATGCAATTTGACAAGTTGCTCACGAATAGGTTCGGGCCTTTTCCAATCATCAATTAGCAAGTAAGTACCTAAACCTTCTTTTTCTATACTGGTACGATAAGCATCAATTTCACTTTTCGCTTCATCATAACTTTTCTGATCGACTACAATTGCAAAAGTAGTCTTTGTTTTTATACTAGGATGTACAACTGTTTGCGCCTGCATATCCTGTAAGCACAAAGCGGTAATTGCCAAAAGGATGTATTTATTCATATTTATAAACTTAATCTTTTGATTGTCTGTTCAAGCTCTGCTTTTAAATCTTCCGGAAGATTGGCTGTTTGTTGCATCTTCTTTATTTCTTCAAGAATGTGTGGCCGTTGTACAGAATTAGTAAACCAACCTAATGCTTCGGCCATTACTACACGTACTTCCTGTGGATTACCGGCATCACGAATTACATTCAAATAATCATCCACGTGGAAATGGAATGTATAGTTACGCACATTGCGGATTGCACTGATACGTTTTGCTTCCGGTGCAGCTACATCCATCAAGGTCTGATGGACTTTTGCCTCTTGTACAAACATTCTTTCCAGGCTTCTTAGTAATCGTTTTTTCTCTTCGTTTTCATTCAAACGGTCAACTTTTGCATAAAAGTCTTCTATTGTCTTTTCTACTTTCTCTTTCGGATAAAGGCTTAAAGCCTTGTTGGCACTCATTTGTACGCGTAAGCGTTCATTATGTTCGACCAATGCTTCCACAATAGCGGGCAATAAGGAATCGTCACCTACAAATCCAGCATAAATGGCACTTTGGCGAGCTACCATTTCATAAGTATCGTTCAAACCTTCGCGTAATGCTTCGATGAAGTTGTCGTCCTGATAACGGCTCAACAACTTGATAGCTTCCATACGAACCGTATTGAAGCCACTTTCCCGGTACTTCTTCAGGAGCAACGGAGATAATTCCTTTTGGGTATCGGCGTCAGCCAGCATACGCATGGCCAAACTTTGTACATCAGCGTATGGGCTGTTTAACAAATTCTTCCAATAGGCTTTGTCATCTTTGTGTATTGTTATATCGGTACTTAAAGTATTGGCTTCGATAGGAGCAAAACGGAAAGTGGGATCACCAAACAAATGACCTTCAAGTGATGCGATTAGCTTATTGTATTGCCCGGCTCGTACACCATGGGACAACAAACCAATCATTTCAATAGTCCAGCGGTCTTGCAATACGTTACGGGTATTTCCTTGTGCTACTAATGTCTGACCGTCATTAAAGATATATTGTCCTGCTATATAGTCGTTTTCGTGAAAAGAACCGTTGTAGCACGCATCAAACATTATCATCTTCGGATTAGTGGAAAGATTTCTCTTCATTAAATCTTCCGTTACGATACGTTCATCAGCGTAGTGAAGAGAGTCTGCTTCCCAGAACTTAGGATTGTCCAGGTCTTTAAAAAACACCTCATTCACTTGTCGTTTTTCCTGCATCTGAATACGTAAGGTGTCTTTGTCACGTTTTCCAACATGGGACATGACTGCATTATAAAGTGTACTCTTCAACATTTTATAACGATTATTGAAATCAGTGCATGCCAATTCATCATTAATAAGCTGCCCTGTTGGCATTCCATGTTCATGAAACATAAATAAGTCAAGGTCCTTTCGTTGCAATTCGCTGAATAACTTATATTTCATAGGGTGTTTCATTCGGAAGTTCCAATGTTTGAATCCCATTTGACGACCAAAAGCTAATGGAAAGTTCTCCATATAAGCTTTTTCGTCATCCATCCATACAATCAGGCAATCGGAATTGTAAGAAGCACCATTGAATGAGAATACCCGATCTAATTGATTATGCTTATCTGCCTTGGCAGCAGCAGCTTTCTTCAGATATGAGGCAATGGCCGCATATTTATCCCCTTCCTTTTTTTCCGGATACTTGATACGAGCTGAATAGAAAGTAGGATTTAGCCGCTGGGGACTGTCTTCTGTCAATTTGTAGTAGAAATGCTGATGATTTACTGAGTCTTGCCTGATGAACTCAAACTTTAAGTTCAGATCATCATAAAAGCGGTCGGTAGGTACGGAAGACTGATCCCAAGGAAAGGCTTTCTCATTCATTTTGAATGCAGTAGTCATGTGTTGCGCATTACGTACCAATGCGACAGGCACATCGCCGATTAAAACCAGACCTTCCAATGAAGGGCATTCTTGATATGTTTTGATGATTATCTGTTTGACTTGATCTGGATTTTGCCAGTCACCGCTGATCAGATAAGTTGCCAAACCATCATCTTCAACCGCAGTTTTGTACTGATGCATGGCATCTTTGGTATTTGCATAAGTTTGGTTATCTGTTATGATAGCAAAAGCGGTAGGTTGTTTGACCAATGGCTTTATGACTGTTGTTTGTGCATTTCCTGCCAATGGCAAAAGAAATGCCAGATATATTATTTTTTTAATCATGGCCAATTAATTTTTAAGTCTGTAATATGTACGGTCGGCTTCTTCACGAAGGTTCTCGGATAAGCTCTTATCTTTTCTCAGTTGATCGCATACCCGAAGGATGTCAGGCTTCCGATAAGAATGAGTGAACCAAGCAAAAGCCTCCAATAAACAGGTTTTTAGCTTTTCACTTTCACTGGAGTCGGTAAGTAAAGCCAAGAGGCCGTCTACACAGGCATGTGCCATATGATTTTTCAGAGAATTGCAATAAAGGATGCGCCAACGTTCGGAAGTTTCTTTGCTTAATAACTCTTTTTGCATGCTACGACTATTATTGGCATTCTCCAAAACCTTACGCATCTCCTCCTTGTCTTGCAACACATAGGTCTCAGCCATTACTTTATCAATTGCCGCCTGTACGGCTGCCTGATCAAAGACTTGAAGCCCCAAACTCACATTAAATGCCACACGCTCGGATAGGTTGTCTTCTACATAGGCTTTGATTTGCGGATAAACATACTCGTTCAGTCCCACATGTTGCATCATACGAACAGAGGTGCGACGAATAAATTCATAGGAATCCGTAATGGCCAAGTGTAAGACTTCCCGGAAGTTTTTGTCACTAATCTTCTCAAGCAATGCCAAGCAGGTGAAACGTACCATCATGAACGAGGAAGTTTCAAAAGTTTTTCTTAATAAATCAGAAATACCCGGATAGTCATTGCGATAAAGGTTGTGCAAAGCAAAATTCTGTATGTCGGCATAGGGCGACTGTAATAACTCCAACATGCGGGACTCGCTATATGGTTCTTTGAACAAAGCATTGGCATCTACCTCATTGATAGATTGAAAACGTAGAGTTGGGTCACCGGTAATGTGCGATTCGAGAATATTCGTCAATTTAGCCCATTGCCCCACTCGTGCTCCCATACCTAACAGGCCGAGCATCTCGTTTGCCATTTTATCTTGCAGTACATTGACTGAATTGGCAAAAGTAGTTACGCATTTTCCTTCCGACATGATATAACGTCCGGCAATGTAATCTTTTTCCCGGAAATCACCATTATAGCATGCATCGAAAATTACCATACGGCTATTAGGCTTAAACTCTGTAACTTCCGACAGGATAATACCGGTGCGCAGGTCTAGTAAAGAATCTTCTGCAATTACTTTGGGATCATCATAGCCTGCAATCCAAGTAGTGTCCAAACCGTATGTGTTTTTCATCATATCCAGCATTTCGTCGAAAGACTTTTTGTTGTTTTGCTTTCTACGCGCTAAACCACGATAATAGTACTTCATTGCATCTACATGAGCATTCCACCTATTAGTAGCGGGACTACCGGAAAGATATTGACGCTCGGGCATACCATGCTCATGAAAAATAGACAAGTCCAGATCTGTGCGTTTCAGCATATTAATGACATCGTCCTTGGGATAATCGCTGAAATTATAACGGATGAAACGGGCCCGTCCCTCTTTATCGAATACGCCCGGCATTTGTTCGCGAATAGTAAAGGTTTCCGGTGTCCATGCAGTCAATGAGTTAGAGTAAGAGCCATCACCTGTATAGGAGAAGAATTGGTCTAATTTATTGTTTATCTGGTGCTCAGCCACCACTTTTTTAAAATAGCGGCTGATTTGCGCATGCGGTTCTTCGCCGTTATCAACAGCTTTGACACGTGCAGAATATATGTCACACCGAATTTGCTGTGGAGATTTTATAGCCAAATTATAATAGAAGAAATTATTTTCGACACTGTCCTGTTTCAAAAAATCGAATTGTAGGTCGAAATCATCGTAGAAACGGTCGCTGGGCACTGAAGAATCTCTCCAGTCATTGTTTTTCTCATCCATTTTAAAAGCGGAAGTCATATGCTGGGCTTTGCGGAGCATTGGAATAGGGATATCACCGACAAATACCACTCCTTCCAATTTATCCTTTTTGTAGAGCTTAACAATAACTTTCTTTACATCTTCCGGTTTATTCCATTCATTGTATACGATGAACGTAGGCAACCCTTCCTTTCCTAGAATCTCCTGATAGGCTTTAAGCTCGGCTTCACAAGCCTGAAATGTCCCTTTATCTGTAATTACAGCAAAAGAGGTGTCCTTTACTTTCACAGCCGGTTTAACAAATGTCTGTGCCCGCAGAGATAATATGCTGCAGAGCATCAAACTTCCAGTTATTAATTTACGCATGTTTTGTAATATAGATTTCGTTATGTAGCATTAAAAATTACATCCTAAACTTATCGATAAATGAGTACGCCCATCATAATCATAGTCAGAGGTATTTACACGATCGAATACAACTTTTGCAAATAAGTTCATACGTCTGTTTTCTCTGACTTGTTGCGAATACGTTATCGACCCGCCAATACGATAGTAATCACAGGTATAATAATTAGTCAGCCCTTGTTGTAATTCGGTTACAGTTGGATAGTCTGCATGGCTGCCACCATATACATATTCACCTCCCAGATTATTGTTATACGCAACATGAACATCTATTAAAAGCCTGCGATTCAAACTATTGCCTAAAACAAAATTTTTTTTGCCACCTAAGCCTAAAGATAAATTTTCTGCATTCTGTACAGAATTAGGCATTAAATATTCATCGTCTTGCTTGGTATAATTCACATTTAATTCTGCTTTCCAACTATATTCATTCCCGCGGTTTCTGCTTAATGCATAATTAAGAGAAGCGGTTTGTGCCTTGTACGTAGAACGGATGTTATTATATAATTCCACCCAGCCACTTTGTGATTCAGAGTTATCGCGTTGAGAAATATACTGAATACCATCGATGTTACGATTTGTATATGTGGTTCTCATATAATTGGTATAGTCCTTTCCTTCCTGAATCATCGTTAAAGAAACATGAGCAGTTTTATCTTTTACACCGGCTATTTTTTTAGGAGTCGTATAGCTCTGCTGAACAGTTTCCGCTTTTACATCGTAACTGCCCTCAAGCAGTAAATTGAAAGAGGGCATACTGAAGTTGTACTGGAGAGCTCCACCGAAACGGTCTCCAATATAATTGCTGGTTACACCGCTGCCTATTCCTTTTATGGCTGTTCCCAAACCGTATAATATATAATAGTCCTGATCCACATAAGAGTTGACATTACTCATTCTTGAGTCTTCCTTGATAGAACTATACTTGAAACTTGCACCAAACTTGTGTGAATTATTCAACTTGTAAGTAATCCCCGGCGTCAGTCCCAGCGTATAAAAACGGGTATCCACACGCGGGTCGCGCTGTTTGGCAGCTAATGTAGCTACATAATTACCTTCCAACCCCAATGCCCAATGATTACCAAGTAAAGGAGTAGCTGCACGAAACTTCAGATCGTAATATTGATTTCTCCATTTACTTAAGTGCTGGTCTGCGACATAGTAAGGCATTCCCCTGAATGGATCGGCAATGGAGGCGTTATATCCGGCATCTGTCAGATTTTTTTGTGCAAAATTAAATGCTCCCCACACATATGCATTTTTCAGATTGATAAAGCCTTCACTGGATACACCTACGATAGCCTCTTTCTGCCCCTCTTGCGGACGGCAATAGTTTCCGTCCTGTAAGTCATATCCCAATATAACATTCGAATAATTCTGAATATCATCGAATGGCATACCGGCAGCATTCTGTGAATGAGACCATAGTCGTCTTGTTTTCAATTGTTCCATAGCGGCGGGAGAGAAGCCCTGTGCCGCTCCCACCATACTTACAAGGCAGGCTATCATTACCAGCAGGCAGCTTTTCATATAGTTCATATATTGTTTTTTCATTGTTCTGTCTTTTTAGTTAATTATTACAATGTGTGATTCCATGAAGGCATTTTTGCTCCATTACGACGCATTACAGGAACAACGCCACGTTCAAAGTCATCCGTACTGTTGTTTGTATCCTGATATATATATGTACCTGTTTCTTCGCGAATAATAGGATTACCTTCTTCGTCTGTGGACAATTTGCGAGCAATACCTAAACCGCAATAAGTAGCTCCTACCCAAGTAATACCTGCATCAAGTACACCGGGGACACGTTTTGCATTCATCTTTGACTCATTGTCTACTGCTTCAACAGCATCCAATACATATTTAATAGGTATTTTTGCATAATAAACATTGCTGTTCGGTTTGCTAAGATCTGTTGTCTTCATATTTTCATCGTTGACCGGATCCCAAGCTTCTCCTTCAGGAACACGAAAAATCACATAAGCACCTCCGAATACGGATGTCAAATATTGTGGTATACTTCCCATCTCTGCTTTTCCTCGGTAGAAAACATGTTGCATATCATAAGCTGCCTGGTCAGGGAAGTTTGGATTATTCATATTAAACTCAAACTCAGAACTACTGCCGTCTATAGGACTTTGAGGGTTATAGATGTCCAACTGATGGTTAGCGGCAAATTGAGAAATGATGCAAGATTCACCTGGCGCTAACGGATATTCGGTTCCATTTCCTGGAAATTTCCACACACGTTCTCCATATGCATAATTATTACCGTCCGCTTCCGGCCAAATAGGTAATTTAGTGGTAGCTGTACCCGGAGTTAAATTTGCGAAATAAATACCGTCCAAATACAAAATGTCAGCAGAGTTATTGTATATCTCATAGAACTGGTCTCGGAAATAGACTCCTCCTTTTTCCGGACGGCTACCGCAATAATAAATCTCCTTGAATATTAATGGGCTCACTTTAAGCCCTTGTACTTCAATATTCAATGCGCTACCATGCTTAAATAATGCCGCATTTACAGAATTGCCATTGATGTAGTATTCATTGTTTTCTGTATCGATCGCTGTACCGGATACTGTTACCGAATAAATTCCGGGGATAATTCCGTCAACTTTCACACTATTATCAGTTACTTCTTTTACATAATGTAAATCTTCATCGTAATTGTCGAACTTTACAGTCAGATCTTTCAGTGTGGATATATTTTCAACGGTAATATCCAAATATACATCCACTGTGATAGGATTCACTTCTGCTGTGCCAGACATGTCCCTGAACGAATCGCATCCTATCAAAAGGGTACTTGCCAATGTAAACAAATATATTGAATATTTTTTCATAACTTCCTAAACATTATAAAGTGAGTGATAATTCCAGCCCAAAGAAAAATCGGTTATTCAATTGAATATATGAACCCGGATTACGTTTGGATTCTCTGCGCGGATAACTTCTGAACATATTGTTGGCAAAGAAAGAAACACGTAGCATATTGCTAATTTCTTTAGTTACATTCAAGTTAAAACAAAAATAAGGACTGTATGATTCTTTTATAGCATTATTATGACTTACATTATTCAACATATATCCATATCCTGCATCCTTTACTTGCTGGGTAGTGGTATATTTCCCCTTGGGAAACATATTTACAGACGCATCTTCCAATGCTAAATAGCCCACAGGTATAGAATCGTTTCCAAATGTATTCCAATTAGACTGCTGCCAAATAGCTTGTGCTGTCATCGTAACAACAAAACCGATACGCGGGATATTGTGAGTGGCACGTAAAGTCGTTACAAATTGTTGTTTGTAACTTGCATTGCCTTCTTGAGAATAAATGGCCACCGGTTTACGGGCTGAAGCAGCATCTTCGCTATTGTCATAGAAGCTATAACCCTGACGCCAACTCTTAGTACGCATCCATGAGCCATTTATTTGGAAGGCCGTACGGATAGCATCAATACGTCCGATATTCAAATCAAATTCTAAACCTTTAGTTTCTATATTTAAATTATTAGTTGGTTTTGCATAAGTAGACAATACCGGTAGGCTACTACTAAGCTCTATCCCGTTTTCTGTGCGCTGGTATTCATTGTAGATAAATGTATTGAAGGTGTTGAAGGTTTGGCTCATTACATAACCATCCTTCAGACGCTCCTTATAAGCTATTACATTCAGATTGGTTTTACCCACTCGTAAATTAAAACCGACTTCTGCCTTATGATTTTGGGCAATCTTCAAATCTGAGTTATCTACTTGCCGAACTTCTGTGGTAGTCATAAACAAGCGCTGGCTTTCCGGAATATTTTCATTGGCAAGCTCATTTATATTGATATATTCAAAATATGCATTTTCTGGATATAAATAGAGAAGAGAAGGCATCTTTGCAGCAATACCGTAACCTCCCTGAAGACTTAATAGATTCGGAATCAAATCAATGGATGCATTTACACGTGGCGAGAAAATGCCTCCTACTACTGAGGTATGATCATAACGCACACCAGCCTGAATGTTCAAATCATGCGTACCGCTTATGGACCATTTGAAATTATCTTCCACATATGCACCAAATTGGTTAATGAAAGGAATATCCTTATAGTTACGTGGACGGAAAGATGAATTATGACCGTATTGACTACGATAAGGAGGAGTACTTGGGTCATAAGTTTTTCCTTTACCAACGTTACCGTCACTCCGGAAATCCGCACCAATCAAGATGCGGTTGTTTACATGACCGCTCGCCTTGAATAGAGAACTCGTCACTTTAGCAAACAAATTAACTTCACGACTATCGATCTCATAGTGTCCCAAATAGCTGCTTGGTAGATAAACAGCATAATGATTTATGTCTTCCGGTCCAAAATTAGTAATTTGATTACCATTGGCATCATAGATATGCTGACCTGCAAAGTTACTAAGTACCGCACCGTTTGTAGTGGTCATGGAATAAGGAGATGTAGCAGAACTGTATACGGTTTCATAATAACTGTCTTTATCCATATACGTACCTGACAATACATAGCGTAGTGTTTTTAACCAGCCCTTATTTATATTCCATATACCATTGGTATTCAAAGTAAAACCTACATCGCGGCCTTCCGAAGCTGTTTTAGTTTGTTCATCATCAGGATTACGTTCACGTTGATCCTTACCATAAATAAAATCAAAGCTGGAATTGGTACGTAACTTATTATTAAAGAAAGTATTTGAATAGAGTAACTTTGTTGTGGCACGCTGATAGTGCTGGTAACTGGATATTGGATTATTCGTATTATAAGCATAATCTGCACTTACATTTAAAGCGCCTTTCTTTTTTCCAAGTTCAAAACCGGTTCCCATAGACACCTGATAGATATTGGGATTGGCTTTTGCTTTGACACGTAGCGGCTCACGACCAGCTTTTGTATTAATAATTACTGCTCCTGAGGTCAGATCACCATATTCAACAGAAGGGATACCACGAACGATTTGTATAGACTCTATATTTTCAGTAGAAATACTACGAACATCGGTTCCACCAGCCGGCGAGGCACCTCCGGCCAATGAAGCGGGTGTTTCCGTACCACTTAATACCGTAGGGCTCATCGCAGATAGATTAGCATTATTTGAGATGGGGGCACCATCACGAATTATTGCGGTGCCCATAGCATTCATCGGAGCTTCCGGACCACTGGAACTGGAAACTTGACGGATGTTAATCTGTTGTGCCGAACTCATATCTTGATTCTGTGAAATTCCACCTGGCATCAATGACATTACATCATATAAACTGGTCGCTTGCATATGGTCCATAGCAGAGCGGGAAATGTGAGAAGATGTGGATTTGCCTGAACGGCTGTTGGTTGCAGTTACTGTAACTTCTTTCAACTTAAAATCCTCATTCCTCATTGTAAAATTAAGAACCAAATCCTTATTTACATTTATTAAGGTGTCAATGGAGACTTTGCCCAAATATTGAATTTGCATACGAATTTTACCAGTAGGTACGTTTTCCAGTATGTATCTACCATTTTCATCAGAGGTTGTCCCTAGTGCAATTTCAGGAATAGACACAGCTGCAAATTCTAAAGGCAAGCGCTTGTTGTTGTGGTCGTACTCATAAACAGTGCCTGTAAGTTTTACTTTGTAATTGTTTTGCGACTTGATAGGGAGGGCAATTCCTATGCAAATAAGTATAAACAAGTATATAATATTACACCCCAAAATACCTTTTTTCATAAGTAACATCATATTTATCAATAATACAAAATTATATATAAATTTTAAATACAAACCATTGTGTGTAACAAAACTAAAATTATTAAAAATACATGTTGTTTTTGTTGGTGCCGTTGCATAATCTCACAGACCTCAACCGTCTGTTGTCTAACAATATAGCAACTGCATTATATTTAGGAAAATCCAATATATATTAGTACTTTATTTAAGTTCCATAATGCTGTATCTTAATAAAACGCAGATAAATACTTATATTTTCATTGATAGATCTAACTAAGTTAAAAAACGGATTTTCTCCAAAATTCTTCTGATAGCTCCGTTCCAGCCTCATATTTATCGCACTTTACAGAAGCCCCAGTTCAAATATAAGGAAACTGTATCTCTCTTCGATAAAAGATCTATTTTAGGACGCAAAATTAGATATTACAAAAGATTATAAAAATACCGTTTTTGGGGTATAAAAACGCATCTAATACCTATATATAGGTATTAAATATCATTGGCAATGTATGTTCCATTTCATTAAGCAAACAATTTTTTGTATAAAATACAAATAGTACTTTTTTACCCACTTAAAAAGTGCAAGAATGTATAAAAGTCCATGTGTCAGCTATAATAGGGGCATGAATAGGCATCCGTTCCATACCTGTCCCTATTTGAATCGGTCACCCCACAGTGACCGGACATTACTCACCCAATTCGGATTCTCATTACAGTAGGTAACGAAAATCTGTATCAAGTTCCAAAGCCCGAGAATCATTCCATTAAACCTGGCAGGAATTGTGACAACATGTCTGCTTGAAACAGCTACTATTATGGTATCATGCTGTATTGTTATGCTATATACCATGTTCTAAGTCAAAACTCTTTTTTTTTAGAATTGAAGGTTTAAGGCTCCATCCGGAAGTCAATATCACTTTCTCAAAATTCTTTTCTACAGCACCCTTTGTATAAGTTAGGATGTCTTTCTCTAGAAAATCTTTGAAATCAGATGAACTCATGTCTCTAAAAATGTTTATATATTCTTTTTTAAGAAATTCATTTATGGCATGTGCCGATATCTTTTTTTGCGTGCACTTTTCTATAACATATAAGTTGCTTGGTACCGGTACCATCGTGTCCAGCCCCATGAAGATATTACAGTCTACCATAAGAGTATAAGCGCCGCTCTCGGCAAGAGGTGCGGAAATGCAGTAATTGGCTTGCTCAAGCAGAGAATCCACCAGTTCTTTTGTGGAAGAACTGATACTATTGGCCAATTGTTCATATCCTCTTAGATTCAGTTGGGATATGGTCTTTTCGATAGCCGGGATGAATTTCATTCCTGGACCCAGGTTCAAATCAAATCTTTTGTAATAGACAAGAAGTTCATTCCAATCTTTGTACCGTGAAGGTTTGATGATATTTACATTATCTATACTATGTTGTTTAAGATACTCGCCGGAGGAAAATGCATCTTCTTTGAAGGTCTGTGTGTTTCCATCCGGGAAACTTAAATAGATGGTCTTATATGTGTCTCCAGTGTTGGTCCTTGCAAAAGCTTTACATTCCTCACCTTTGAGATAATATGCTGTGGTGATGTCAAAACCATTACCGCTGGCATCATTGTCATAGCAACAATTCCACTTTACCTTATCAGATGGGAATATACGGCTTATATTCTCTATTTGGGATTTGGTGACATATCCCCCCGTGCTTATGAATGCGCATGTGGTTTCTTTAGTATAATGGTTTATTTCGTAGAAACTCATTGCGTCAATAGCGGATTCAAAGAGATATATGTCTGTAACCTTGTCAAAAGGAACAAAATTGGCCATCCAACAGCTTTGTGCCTTGTCACCACCCGTGGCAAAGGCTTTATAATTGGTATTGGTCTCTGCAAAATAGTTCCTCATTTCAAAGTTAAGGATTTCCATCTGGGAGGGTTTGCGGAATGGAAAGCCGATATGATTGTTTTTTCCTACCTGGTAGATGAACAGTCTATTGGCGAAATCCTCCACAGTCTGTGGAGAGAGCTTCCTTTGGACGGTCAAATATGGATTATCCTTTTTGATAGGACGGGGATTCCAATAATTCAAATTGAATTCCTTAATGTAGTTCTGGGTGTGGTCTTTTGTACGGCTTTGTACGTTTCCGGTGACAATTCTTTCGCCAGTCATATATCTTGAAAGAACTTCATTGACTCCCCTATATCCCTGCTGAGTGCAATAAGAGAACATATGCAATCTTTTAAGGACGAACTTGGTCAGCTCTCCCTTATCGTCAAAGCTGCCTTTCCTTGAGAAATAGGTGTTCTTTTTAGGAAAGATGACTATTTCGTCTTCTGGATTTTTGGGGGTGCCAAGAACATAGGTCAAGTTCGTTGCTTGTCTGCCTGATATACGTGTATATCCGAGATCCTCTGCTATGTCTATGATTGATATTTTGGCCCTGCATTCATCGTAATCCATTTTCATATCTTTTAAAATTTAAAATTACACATTTTTTTGAACTGATAGGGAAAAAAGGGAGAAAAACTTTTTTTATTCTATATTTCTGCTGACGAATCTGTAGAGTTGGCGATTTGTTTTGCAATGGATAACCCCCACCCCGTCACCGTCTTATTCAGAGATACAAGACTATTTCCGCCGGACTTATTGGTCATTTCGACTTTGTGGCCGGACAGCAGTTTCTTGATTGTTTCCGGAGACTGCTTTTCCAGATTAATACTGCCTATGTTTAGAGGTTCTGTTTTACCGGTGGATTTATCTTTTATCTGGAAATCTGTAATCTGACTGACCGGTATATTTCCTTTTTGGGTAATTGTTATATTTCCTTTTAGTTGCCTGCTGTCTGTTTTACATATGGAAACACCTTCAATTATGTATTTTGATTGGGCATTGTTACAAAAGTTGTCTATGGCTGATGCATATTGTGTCAGGGCTTGGGATATATCATCGTATCCCATTTGATGGTAGTTTTCTATTACTGTAAATAGTTCGTTCTTTTCTTCTTTCAATGGGTGTCTGGACATTATGTCAGAGAAGCATGTTTTCAGACTGTTGTAGTCTCCTATTCGTTCCGGATAATTCGGATCGTCAGAAAAAACGAAGTAGCTTATCTGATTGCTTTCTTTGCTATAATTAATGGCAAAATCATAGTTTCCGTTATTTCCTATGATACCTATATAGTCTTCTTCCTTTAATAAAAGATACTTGCCATAAGATGTTGTATTCTCATAGGTTCTGGTAAATCCGTAATCTTTTAAGTGTTGCTCAAAATCTTTTATTTGAATAGGGAAATAGGCCTCTTCTTTCTCCTGAAGAATGTAGAACGCTTCTTTTTCACTTGTTGTCAGATCTGGGAGCTTGGTTGCTATAGAGTTTTCCAGTTGGTATGCTCTGAAATTTTCCACTACATTTTCATGGAAATCTATCAAAAACTCCGGACTGCAACCGTTCTTCCTATAAATGTTTTCCGCTGCTTGCAGAATTTCTACAGCACAGCTGTCGCTTCCCTGGAAAACAATGGCTGGAATATCGTTTACCAGACATTTCTTCAGTAGTTCTTTTTGATCTTTCATTTTATATCTTCGTTTTTGTTGCCAGAATAAATTAAATGCCGGCAGAGTTGTCAGCTGAGTTGAATACTTGTTTTACTGCGGATATTCCCCACCCCGTTATGGTTTTATTCAGAGTGACAAGACTGTTTGTGCCGGACTTATTGGTCATTTTTGTTTGTTGTCCGGATAACAACTTTTTGAGTGTTTCCGGAGACTGTTTTTCCAGGTCAATATCCCCCACATTTATAGATTCTGTCTTACCGGTGGATTTATCTAGGATACGGTAATTGCCGATTTCTTCTTGGCCGGAAGAATGAGATACATCACAGATCAGAGTTTTGCAGCCGGAAGATTGTAATTCTATTTGGTTTGTTGATATGTTTGTTTTCATTTCCATATATTTATTGGTGACGGCTGCCCATTTATCCATACCCTCGGCTGGTATATTTTCTTTATCAAGAGCTCCAAAAGGATTTTTAGCATATTCACGCATTATTTTATTGCGTTCTTCTGATAAATATTGTTCTGGACTTATAGTTGCTTTTGTATTATTCGAGGAGTACCATTCTAAAGAATGTGGGTTATCCTCACCGTAAGCCCCGTAAACTATGTCATCTACTGATTTTTTTATATTGGCATCTGTGGCCAATGTTTCATATTTAAAACCATTTGGATTAGAATTTAATTCATCTTTTATACTTTTCAAATAGCTCTCAACAGTATTGTATTCAATAACTTCAGATACTTTGCCATTAAAATCATAATATGAAATGGTTCCTATAACTTCTTTATTGGAGAGTTCTTCAATATTATAGTTATCTTGAGGTTTGTTTGAATAATCGATTCTTGTATTAACTTGTTTATGGTCATTCTCTTGTTGAATGCCGGATTCTTCTATTTTGATATTAGGTTCTATCCCCCTTTCCTTTGCAATACCAATTTCATATTTATAATCATCTATAATCTGTTTCTGCTTTTGTTTCTTCCAATTCATTATTTTATCTGATTCATCATTGATATACTTATCTCCTTTATTATAATCAAGACTCATTTCTTTTATGTAAGCATAACCTTCAGTATCCTGTAGGCTGGAAACTAACTTTTGGGTAGGCTTTATAATCCTGCGATCTGCTGGTATCTCTATATTACCACAGTACGCTCTTGCAACTTCCTGGCAGACAGTGATAGTTGGATTTTTTATATATAAGAATAACTCTTTATCTTTTCTTATAGTTATAAGTTGTGCTTTTTCTGTAGGATTCTTAATGTCATTGATGGAGGCTTTTCTCCATTTTAAAGCATATAATTGTACTTTTTCTACTGGTCTTTTGATGTTTTCTATTCTGATTCCTTCTTTTATAAGATATAGTTGTTCTTTTTTTGTTAAACTCTTAATATAACGATAGTTGTATATATCATCTTTTAAAGCGATGAATCGTACTTTTTTTGCAGGTTCTTTTATATATTTTATTACATGAGAAGAACTCCTTACAGCAGCCAGCTGTTGTGCTTCTGTCGGATTAGCTATCTCTTTAATCATTGTCGGATTTCTCTTGATATTTTCTAACTCTTTGTTTTCTGAAGAATTGAGAATGGCGTTAATGAGTTCTTTTAGTGATTTCATAAGCATTTTGTTTTGTAATTATTGATTATATTTCAATGGTATTGTCTATTGTATTAAATGATTGTTTTTCGGTTTTGAGTGTCCAGCCAATCGGTGACTTGCTTAACCTCATTATCTGCGTAGCACCGGATTGGGTGAACATTTCTGTCTGTTGTCCGGACAATAATTTCTTGATCGCTTCCGGAGGCTGTTTTCCCAAATCAATATTGCTTGCGGTTAAAGCTTCTATCTTGCCGGTAGATTTATCCTCTATATAGAATTCTCCAGATGAGTCGTTTAATAATGACCTGCATCCGGATGATTGGAGTTCAACTGTATTCAGTTCCTTAATTCTCAAAATTTCTTTAGTAGGCAATATGTGTTCTGTATAATCGCCGCCGGAACGGGACCCTGTACAAAGAATATAATCATTGCCGGATTTCCAAACCATACGGTCTTGCATCTCATCTTTACAATAAAATCGGGCATGAAGTTGCCCGTGTTGATCGCAGTAGTAGTGGTGAATTACCGGCAGACCGTTTTTCTCAGATTTCCAGTTAATGCCCATTGCCATAGCCATACGCCTTGCTGCCTGGGTACTTTCCAAGTCAGGATGCCCATTTGCAGCTTTTATAATCCTTTCTGTTTTGGTAGGCTGACGTATCTCTCCTCTGCTGAGCATTGCTCTGTATTCTTCTTTCAGTACATTTCGTTCTGCTTCATATTTGTTGCTTCGTGTTATGCTTATGCTTGATAATAAATTTTGTTGGTGTTGTGTCCGGAGGTTTCCCTTGTGTGTTGTGGGCACTGAATAAAATGGATTTTCATATCCTTTCGATGCGAGATATTCATCTTCGGTCATGACTGGTATCTGATTTTGTTTTTCGGTTGAATCCTCGTGTTCCCGGTTCAGACCTATACCTTCTTCCATGGCAGTGACTGCTTTGTTGACATCATTTAAGACAGTCATGATAAACCTTGGATCACTAGAAATTCTAGAACACCATCCGTCTAGGTACTGTGCATTCTCTTTTCTGGGGGTAACTGCCATGCCCAGGTCGCGGCCGGCTACTGCAGCTGACAGTTCAGCAATCAGTTCTTCGCGGGCGTATTCAGCGCTTCCGAAGGGACCAAATATTCTTGCCAGTCTTTCCGGATGTCCGGTTGAATGTGCCATTTCGTGAAGAGCAGTGTAGTAGAATTCCTTACCATCAATGAATTGATATCTTTCTGGAAGGGTAATGGAGTCTTTGGATGGACTATAGAAAGCTCCGTCTTGCTCTTTAAGGGTGATGGGACATAGCCATGTCTGTTTTTCAATGACTGAATCCAGAAGAGCATTCCGAAAATTGTTATCTGAATTGATGTTGAGCCCAAATTCCTTAACTAGAGCATTCCATTTTTCTGGATAGACTTCTGAATAGTTGGTTTGGTCCAGATTGAATACATTGTAATATTTGAGAAATGGAATGACTTTATATTTTTCTTGTTCTGCAGGTGATAGGTTCTTGTAGAATTCTCTTGTGACTCGCTTTCCTGCAATCTTGTCCTTAATGATTAAGTCGTAATAGGATATAGGAAATGCCTTGGCACCTTTCAGAACTTGTATCCTTTCATTACGTGCCTGGTTGAAAGTGACAAAAATAGGGGTGTTATATTTGTATTTATCACAAATGAAATAGAGCACGACCTTGTTCTGGTTATTGTATAATCTTCCTATCAGATTTTGCGGAAATCCTTTGAATCGGGAAGTGAACCACGGTTTCGTCCAGTTGGATGAATGTACTTCTTTCATCTTTTCGATCATTAGTTCTGCATATTTTTCTAATGCCGGATTTTCATTTTTCATAGCAATATACAGTATTAGTAAATATATTGTTTCAATTTTAATTCGCACAAATATATGCCTATAGCTATGCAATTGCATTTCGATTTTTCAATTGATGACTAACACTTATAGGGAAGATTAGTTGTCATTATTCTAACAGAACTCTAACAGCCAAATTCACCGCTACCTCCCCACTCTTCTATGTGAAATTTACCGATGAACAGTTTGATGAACGAGGTGGAGTAGATGCCGGTACGTTACAGATTATGGGTGAAGGGGAAGCAGAGAGACATACAAGCACCTCTAACACTCTTATTTATGCCCTATATGACGATGGAGGGCACTATCCCAATCTCTATATAGAGAAAAATTCAAACTATGAATTTGTAGGATGGTATTATGATGGCTCACTGTTGTCTTCATCTTTGGAGTTGTCGGATATGGACCTCTATGTAGCCAATATTACGAAAGGCGCCACAATTCTGGCCGCTTTTAAGAAAGTGAGTGGAGGAGGGAAATATACAATTACACTTCATGCAGATCATTATGATAATGGAAGTTGGGTAGGAACTGTTGGCAATTATGTGGGATTTAGTTCTGATGACATAAATCATAAAACAATCAGCAAGGAATTTGAGTATGGTACACGAGTCACCGTATATGGATTGGGAAGAAACGGAAATGATGACAGTGATTGGCAAAATGCACCTTGGTGGTATTACGTGAATGGATTCTACACGGCAGGAGGTACTAAACTAATAGGTTTTGATTTCAATCATGTATCTGCATCATATACATTCACTGTAACTAAGAATATGGACATATATGCAGACTTTGTTTATTACAAAAGGTAAAACTGAAAGCACAAAGAGGGAGAGAGATGGGGGGAGAGCTCTTATATCCCCCTACTCCATCTTAATATTGGTCAATTTCATTTTTGACATTAATAAATTTTAGCTCTTTATCTTTATTTTTCTTGCAGTTTATTATGTTTTCCTTTTAATACACCAATACCAAATGGTATAGGGTATTGGTGTATTAAAAGAAAAGCCGCGCATCTCTATCCTTTTGGTTTTCTCTCCTTCCCTACTCTATTCCTTTTTCCGTTTGCTTTCTTCAGTTCTTTTTCTATAGCAGAATCTGACTATGTTTTGAGAAATCAAAAAATGTTTTTGGAGAAATATAAAAAAGTATGTATATTTATAGCTGTAAATATTTAATACGATATAATTGTCAAACCATTATAAATAGGAGTAATAGATATGAACTACAACTGTATCAAAATTGATTCCAAAATGATTGCTAATAATCTTACTTCCGCATACCCGACACATCCTGGTGAAAAAAGATGAAATCAAATATAGAAGGATATAGTAACGTAAGTTAACTGAACAGATGGGATTTTTTATAAGAGAATGTCCACCGACCTATTACATAGAAAACTGCATTACTTTTTGAAGCGGTTCTTGGAATTGGGGGTGAACCGTTAATGCTCCTTCAGTTAAATGTAATATGCAGGCCACTCGTAAAAGGGGACGATTGGTGCAAATTCGCAAAAGAGCGATGACGCTTAAAACCTCAATGAATAGTTTGTGTATTTAAATGACTAACTATTACATCTTATGGAATATATTCAATTGACAAATGAACATTGTGTTCACCACTATGGGCTTATCCAGAATCCTAAAAATAGAAACACTCTATTAATGTATTCTCAAGAACAAAAGTTGGCATCATTTCCTATAATAACCGATGAAAGCATCGTCACAGTGCTCAATATACAAGGCGAATTTGCATATGTAAGGAATGAATGTCCACAAGGTATTCAGGAATATAACGACACTCTTCGAATACTGACTAGCAATAAGACAGCACGTTGGCGGTTTCAAGAGATAGAATATAAATTTAATATTCTCAACAATCTTGAAGATTTTTTTATTTTGTTCAAGTCTTTGCAACTTTCTGGATTTGCTGTCACACATACGCCTCAGTATTTTAATAGTATTGAGACCATGTTTTATCCCTACTCCAAGAGCTATTTCTCTTTGCTTCGATGGGAGAATGAAGATGAATACAATGCCATTAAAATCAAGAAGACATTATCTATATGTCCCATACTGACACGTGATTCCCTTATTATGGATTATACTCCACAACTATTATCGCATGTATTTCATCTTTTTCGTACAAATAGTGACAATTGGAATCAACACAGTGCCATATTTCACAAAAGAAAAGAAAGGCATATCGCAGTTGATTGTGAATCAGGACATGTCTTCGGTGTCAGCTGCAATATTTCACAAACTGGCAGTCACTACTTTTGTCAAGTCGAACTAGAATATTGGAGTAAGATATCTCCTTGCCAGTTATCCACGAAAGATATCCTATTTACAGATAGCAAGGAGCAGATAAAAAGTCATTTAAGGCTGATAGAAAGCATGAATAGATATCTATCGAAAAATAATATACAGTTCAATAACGCTCAACTCACCAAAAACATATGGTTACAACATATAGCAGCATCGCAGACGAAATAAAAAACATAAGTTGGAAATATGCATCTGAAAATATTGATGATGATTTACATACTGATATTCTTTTCATGGAGACCTCAGTATCATTACTCAAAAAAGTTGCCGGAATCTCCTACTCCCATGGCCTTCTTTTATACAAAGGACATAAAGGACGCTTCTACTTCCCCGATGAAGAGGCACAACATATTAACAAAACTTTGATTTATAGATTAAAGAATAATCTTTCATGGGGTGAACAACTCAATAAAAATATAGTCATCAAGTCTGCTGAATTAGAAAATATCTGGAAACCGTATTTGAACTACCACAGTTTTGCAATGCTCTCAGATGACAAAATAGTTTATCTGTATGATATTCAGTTACGCAAGCACTACGAACTATACCAATATGGCTGGATACCTGAAATATTGCAAGATACCGAATATGGTATCGACTATTGGATTACAAGTATCGCGCGAAAATATAATTCTGACTTTACGCAAAAGGATATACTCACTCTCCTGCCAGATACCCTTTCGCATACGGTATATTACAAACATGACCGTGCGCTACTATCCCTTATCCAACGTATATTGGCCAATAAAGAAGTGAAAATGATTTTTTCATTGCCTCCCAAATATATACGTACTTCATTACCATACCATATTAACAGTTCTATTCGTCAATTAGTAAATCATTACGGTTATCTTGGATATCACGGCTATGATGAAAGACGACCGTATGATTTTAATTATTACCTAAACCTAATTAAACGATATGTGGAGAATAAAGATGAACTAGCCACATTCACAAAACGTCTCTACTCTCCCCGAACTCCTTCTATATTATGGGAGAAACTGGCCATTGATGAGAAACGTCTGCTCCATATTTACCACAATTGGGGAATGACTAAATCTCGACGACGAATGGCACAATTACGTAACTTCTATTTTTTAGATATGTTAATTGAAGAGATTGCTTTCCGCCATCAAATTCCTGAAGACTATATACGCTTTATGACACCAGCAGAAGTCAAAAAGCTGCTGCTTCATCATATTCTACCTCCTAATATAGATAAACGGTCTTCTTCATGCCTCTGCTATCTAAATGAAAGAACGACATACATATGTAACGGAGATTATCAAGATGAAATATTTAATACCTTATCTTCTCTAACCGAAACACCCGTTGTATTGAGGGGAAGCATAGCGTGCGGAGGTTTCCAAATAGGTAAAGCTTGCCTTATAGAACGTAAATCTGATTTTTTTAATGAAAAAGTTGGAAATAATACTATTCTAGTAACGCGCGAGGCTGATCCAGATATATTTTGTATCTTTGAAAAAATAAAGGCCATTGTAACCGATCAAGGAGGTATTACTTGCCATGTCGCTTCGTTAGCTAGAGAATATGGCATTCCTTGTATTGTGGGTACTAGATTCGCTACTGAGAAAATTGCACATGGCGATACTATTGAAGTAGATGCTATTCATGGTTCAGTAAGAATATTAGAAAGAAACAATAAATCATAAAATTATGCAATACTCTTTCATCGCCATTATCGAAGCATGGTTATCCGGCGTACTTTTTATGATAACCACAGCTTTATTGTTGTTCCGTATCTATTGGGGTATATCTGATGTCAAGATATCATGGGATATTATAATAAATTTCAGCCCAATCATCACTATTCTATTATGTTCACTCGCCTATTCTATTGGTTGGATTGTCAATCATATAGCCGAAAGTATCTTCGATCCGCTACTACAGCATCGTTTCAGAGCTGAACTGGAAAAAGAAAACAAGGTTAACTTTTTCAAAGTCAGGGCATACGTGTTTCAATACGGTTCAGACCAGACTTTAAATGATATAAAATACGACCGGCAGGTTATTCGTATCGCGCGTGCCAACTGTTTCAATTTTTTCATAATGGCATTAGTAATGTTGTCTTATCTTGTAATTAACCAATCTTCACGCATTATACCCTTGTTTTTCTTTTTCTTTTGTTTCTTTGCATCTTGCGGTGCTTTCTTCCAATGGAAAAGTCGATATGAAGCTACATACAGAAAATTCTACCAAGTATATTTTGCTTTATCCGAAAGTTTATCCCACCAGTCTAACAAATGAGAAATATAGAAATAGAACAACGATTCATCACTCATCAGCAACAAGTTCTGATTAATTGGTTGAATACGCAAACCACATGGTTATCGCGTAACTACTATCGTGACATTTATTTTCAGAATCCGAGGAAACCATTTATCACCACCGATGAAAATGGAATAAAGGATGCACATGAGTGGCTTCGTATCCGACAATGCAATGACGACTTATCCAAGTTATGTTACAAGTGTTGGCATCGTAGCCTACAAAACAATATGCCGTTATATGCAGATCAGATAGAACTAAATATTGACAATCCTGATAACATGAAAATATTGCTCCAACGACTAAACTATCATCCTATTGCCGAGGTTTACAGATGGCGCACATCGTGGAGTTACAATAAATATATTATTGTACAAGATGAGGTACAAGATCTTGGTACCTTCTATGAAATAGAATATGTTGGGTCAACACAAGAACCTCGTGTAGCTGTTGAATTAATACACCACCTGCTTTACAGTATAGGTATAATTGATTTTAAAATTATAGATAAAGGATATCCTTGGATGTATTGGAATAATAATTGGAGAGAGATTTTGGGTGTTAAATAAGCGTACTTCTGTTGGCTAATATACCTTTAACGGATATATATCGATCTCGTGGAATCAGACAAACTGGAATTGTAAGATTTGTGATATAACAACTAAGAACAACTTGATAATTCTTTAGTACCCACCCCTAGAGCTCTATTCTAAGAAAAGAGAATATTACTTTCTCCCCTTCCCTACTCTATTCCTTTTTCCGTTTGCTTTTTTCAATTCTTTTTCTATAGTAAGGTCTGTAACAGCACTATATATCTGTGTCGTTTTGACACTCTGATGGCCTAGTACCGTCTGGACAGTGGTAATACTGACTCCTCTGTACAATAATAAAGTTGCACAAGTATGGCGGGCCACGTGGAATGTCATTTTCTTTATCCCGACTTCTTTGGCAATTCTCTTCAATACTCTATTGGCTTGCTGATTGCTGCCTACATGAAACAGTACTCCCCTTGTTCTTGAGATTGATTTTGTCAGTTTCAGCGCCTTGCCTTCGAAGATTGTACTTAACGGTATACGAATCTCCTTGTTTGTCTTATACATTTTAAGGACTATCCATCTTTTGTGATTGATAGTGCAGATATTCTGCTTTGTGAATATGCGCACATCCGAATATCTCAGGCCAGTATAACAGCTGAAGAGAAAAGCGTTTAAAACTTCATTAGGCTCTGATAAGCTTTCTCGATATTTTTCCAGTATCTCAAGCTCCTTCTCTGTAAGTGCATCTCTATGTACTTGTTCCGTTCTGATTGTATAGTTCAAGAATGGGTATTCTGTGATTATTCCCTTCTTTCGTGCTACATTAACATATCGCTTGAGTGACTTCATGTGCCGTGCTATCGTATTTGTTGACAGCCTACATTCCTCACGCATGTAAATCTCAAATTTTAGGAGAAAGTCACTTGACATTTCCTGAAGACTTGCATTCGGTGAAAAGCCTTTGATTTGGTTCAGCGTATCCAAATGGAGCTTTTTGGTACTCTCCCTGACAGCGGCAATCTGGATTTCCTTCTCCATAAATTTGACTAAGCTATTCCCCTTCTTCCCTATTGTTCTTGCTGGTACTGCAAAATTATTCAAATTTCCATAGCTCATTATATGGTTTACGCCATCTATTTGTATCTGGATTAACAGTGCACCGTTATTATCCAAACCAATCTTTCGTAACTCACTCAGAAAATTGCTTGTTGCAGTTTCGATATCCATTGCTTTGTCCGCAGTTTTTTCATAATGCAAAAATAATACAAAGTTATTCTGGACAAGCATGGAAAGATAATATTTGTACTACTATCCTAGCATTGGTAGCTTGTACAACAATTTGATTGCGTAATTTATTTGCCATGAACTAGAATATTCAAACGCCTACATATTTAAATATTTATATGTTTAAGAGTTTGGATATTCAAATATCTATATTCTACGCATTGAATATCTGTGTATTCAAACGCACAAATACTAAAGTATCCACATATTTCAATGTCTGTACAATTGAATATTTATACGTCTGTATATTTAAATATACAGACATGTAAACGTTTACATGTTTGAGAGTCTAAATATTTAAACTTTCTGATGTCTGAATATTTATATCCCATGCGTTGGGTATCTATGCATTCAAATGCACAAATGTGTGAATGCTAAAACATTCAAATATTTCGACGTCTGTATATATAGATGTTTAAACATGTTGATATTTGAATATTTGCATCTATAAACATGTAAACGTTTAAATGCTTACATGTCCAAATATTAAAGCTTTCAAATATTCAAACATGCAAGTATAAGAAAACTTAAATATTCAAATATTTACATGTTTAAAATTGCTTGTTAAAAGGCAATAATGTATTTTTGTTACATGAAATTACACATCTGAATATATGGCAACGATATTAAGTGTTTTAAATTACAAGGGTGGGGTAGCAAAGACCACCACAACGGCCAGCCTGGGCACGGCGCTTTGGATTCTAGGGAAGAGAGTACTTCTGATAGATACTGATCCACAATGTGACCTTACTTTTTTGCTGGGTTTTGATGGCGCTGCGGGAGACGAGACCTTTAACGAGTGGTTTATGCAGCAAAACGACGAAGGCCCTGTGCCGGTGTATGTGAGATATGACGCGATAGACAATCGATATGATGGAAAGGAGCGTCTGTATTACGTTCCTTCTTCACGAGAACTCCGCGATGCCGATATGATGCTGGCTGCGCGAAAGGCCAGGGAGCGTATCTTAAAACGTAAATTGAAACCGCTTCAGGATGCGTTTGATTATATATTAATAGACTGTTCTCCTAAGGAAAGTATCGTAAACTTCAATGCAATGGTAGTTAGTGACCGGGTGTTGGTCCCCATAGACTGCAGCGGCTTTTCCTTGAAAGGCATGCAGACATTGATGGATTCCATAAATGAGGTCAAGGATGATGAATTTAATGAGGACTTGGATATACTAGGCTTTTTGCCTATACGGTATGACCGGAATACTCGTATCAGCAGAAGCGTAATAGAGTATTTTGAAAGTCAATTCCCTGGAAAGGTGTTCAAAACAAAAATACGTAAAAGTGTCCGTTTCGACGAAAGCCCCCTAAGGCATAGGACTATATTTGAACATGATCCGGAAGGTAATGGCGCCGAAGACTACATGAGTCTTGCAGAGGAGATTACCGGCGAGAGAAGGCCTGAGGATTGGCAGCGTCGCGCTTTGGAAGCATGGTATATGAAAAATCCGGATGAACGCCCGGTAGATGATAATGAAAACTAATACATTTGACAGTATGGCAGGAAAAAACGAAAAAGTCGATTTTTTAAGCGAAATAGGCTCAATGGTAAAGAGCCAGAAAGAAGAGAATCAAATTCTGCGCCGCAAGAAAGCGGAAAACAGGATTGATGAACCGGAATTGAGCGTAGAGGTTGAAAAGGAAGACCAACAACCTATGGCTGCACCGAAAGAGGACAGAGAGGTAAAAGACCGTTCAAAGGCTGCTCAAAAGGTGGAGCGAAAAAAGGCTATGAATGTATGGTTCGATGTAGATACGCATAAGGATCTAGGACGTATCAAACTAGAGCATGACATTGATATGAGAGAAATTGCATACATAGCTATCCGCAAATTCCTGGATGAGTACATGAAGGATGGCAAGCTGAATGAGAAAGGGATTAACTATCTGGAAAAGAAACTGAAAGAATTGAATGGATTTTGATTATCTGCGATCGTACCACCACTCATAGTACGCGGATAATCATATAAGTAGATAACATAAAAATAAAAATATGCTTCAGAACGATCAAAATCAATTGGATTATGCCATGCTTCCATTCGTGATGCGTGATTTGGTCAATATGGTTATGAAGAAAAAGATGTTGCCTTTAAGAGATGCGTTATATTATATCTATTCTTCCAAACTGTATAAGTCTTTATTGGATTTGAATACTAAACTGTGGTATTCAAGCACATTATCACTTTATGAAGCATTAGAGAAAGAGAAAACGGAGCAAAGGAAAATACAAGGTGACGAGTCCAAAGTCCTACTTTTTAAAATGTTCTGTATAGAAAGTTATAGGGAAGCAAAAAAGAAAAGTGCCGAAGAGATCCTTCTGTTGTTTTCCAATCATGGGGTTCTTGAATTTCTAAATGACAATTTTGAAATGCTGCACACCCAAGATACAGAATATATACTAGATACTATAACAACTTATATCAATAAAAAGAAATGAGACTATATCACGGTTCAACAGTTGTCGTAAAACGTCCTAATATACAGAAAGGCCGTAAAGCTACGGATTTCGGAAGGGGATTCTATACGACAACTAACTTTGAGCAGGCAAAAAAATGGGCTTTGCTCAAAAAGAACAGGGAACAAAGCGATAGGGCAATTGTCTCAGTCTATGAAGTGCCTGATAATATCCTTGAAGGAGAATTTGTTGTTCGCCATTTCGCAGGCGCAACAAAAGAATGGTTGGAGTTTGTTGTCAACAACCGTAAAGGAAAAAGTACAGAAGACTATGAGTTGGTAATGGGACCTGTCGCAAATGATCAGTTATATGCTACTATCAGGCTCTATGAGCAGGGGGTTATTACAGCTGATGCTGCCATTGAGATGCTTAAGACGCACAAATTATTCAATCAGCTTTCATTCCATACGGAAAGAGTCGCTGTGTTATTAAAGTTCGTAGAAGCTGTCAAGATAGAATGAGGTATAAGAATCTTTGAGGTGCAAAAAATCAATTATGGACGAGCTACAATTAATCCAAAGCAAGATATATGAGATCCGGGGCCAAAAGGTAATGCTGGACTTTGACCCGGCAGAAATGTACGAGGTGGAAACACGATCTCTCAATCAGGCGGTGAAGCGTAATATCGAGCGTTTCCCGGAGGACTTCATGTTTCAACTGACAAAAGAAGAAACATAGAATTGGAAATCACAAATTGTGATGTCCAATTCTATAAAGATGGGTATGAGACGTTCTCCTTATGCTTTTACGGAATTAGGAGTTGCCATGCTTAGCAGTGTTTTAAATTCAAAGGCAGCCATACAAATCAATATGAGTATCATGCGTGCCTTCGTCGCCATCCGTCAACTGATAGCCAATCCACCGGTAGACAGAGTGGGAGAACTGGAAAAGCAAATGCAGGAACTTCGGGCCTACATGGAAGAAGTTTTTACCGATTATAACGACATCAACGAGGATACCCGGATGCAACTGGAGATGATTAACCAGACGTTGGCCGAGCTTCAGGTCAGGAAGAAGGTTGAAGAGAAACCACGTAACCCGATTGGATTCCGGGCCTATGAATAGTCGTTTTTCCCTATTTGTCAAAACGTAAATATTATAAATTATGATTCCTATCTTCAATGATATACAAAAGAAAAAGGCTGACTTCATCATTACGAACAAGCACGCTAAACTTTCTTCATTGACATCTTCCGAGATAAAGGACCTGGCAGTGGTGTGGTGTTATTACTCTGGAAAGATAGAGGGAAACACCTACACATATGTGGAGACAGAAGCTTTACTGAAAGATAATATCACATCGGAAAAGAGATATGAGGACGCCAAGATGCTGAAAAACCTCTATAATACTTTTGTTTCCGAAATGGAATATATCAATAAGGAGCATAATCAGGAGCAAATAGGTGAACGTACCTTGTTTCGGTTACATCGTACCATCTCCAGTGAGTTGGTATCCTGTGAAGAGTCCGGTATGCTGCGCTCCCGTGCTGTACGGATTACCGGTACGGAATATATCCCGCCAAAAGAAATCCGGGAGATACGGATTGTCTTAAATGAGATATTATTTAACCAGGAACTGTACGTTAATCCTTTAGAAAAGGCTGTCTACCTGCATTGTAATATAGCAAGGCTCCAGCCTTTCATAGACGGGAACAAGCGTACTTCACGTATGATGGAAAGTATCGTTATGATGAATGCTGACTTGATCCCGGTATATTCCGCAAGGGATGCGGATATATTGCACTATAGGAAAGGCCTGATTTCTTTCTACGAAACAGGAAATTATTCCGGATATGCAGATTATTTCCTTAATCGGCAGATAGAGCGAATTAATGAGTTATCTTTGTCTGGAGAGGACACCTTCGACCTGGTAAACAATCGGGTGATTGAAGCGGATTGTGGAATGGAACTTTAATAACTAATAGGGAAAATAAAGAAATACATTTATTGATGTAGAGAAAAAGTATGGGCTGTAAAACTTTTGAAAAAAGAAAGCATGAAAGGCTGGCTGCAAAAGGGTGTTCTCAGTCTTTGACTATAAAGGTAATCAAATATGCCCTTAAATGCCGACAAGATAGGAATGTAAGTACCGTAATAGGGGCTGAATACAACAAAATAGAAAAGACAGGGGAAAATAAAGGTTACAAGCGTTCCAAATTGCATCCCCTCTTAATAAAGAGATTAACGTCATTGGGACCTATTGGGAAAATAAGGCTTGAATGCCCATTTCCGATAGGGAATTGTGCTGAAGTAGATGCTAGTAACAAAATTTTGCATAGCAAAAAGATAGCATTAAATAAAATTGTTTTTTCAGAAGCTATCCGTCCACGTACTATGGAAAAACAACCTACTTGCAAAAATTGTATTGATACTTTTAAATAAAAAATTATGCCTTATTCTGATTTATATATTCATGCTTCAGATTTTGATTGGTTTATTTTTGGTGATAAAATCAAAATACATGCAGCTTCCGCAGGTGGAGAAGTCCCTAAAGTTATTCAAAACAACATAAAACGTAATAGAGTGACATATGAGACTGTAAAGAAAATGCCTGATATCTTTGAAAAATCAGAGATTAAGATTAATGATTCTATAATAAGAAAATTCTATAATATATCATTTGAAGACGTTCAATACATTCAAAAGGTCTGTGAACTTTTTATTCCGACAATGCCAAAAGACAGAGATTTTGTTTATCCAGATATGACAAGCAAAAGAGAACTTTTTGATTTTTATTATCAGAATATATATTGCCAATCATTTATAACTATGGCTCGAAAAGGATTTTACTCATTTGATTGTGTTGGCTTTCAAGGCAATTTTTATTATCAATTAATGGCCTATCCAGGGCGGAAAGAACCAGAGATTCAGTTACCCGAATGCCCTATAAACCAGTGTTCAATGACCATAGACGATTTTTTTGATAATTCTTTGGATGCCTTTCCTATTATAAACTTAAACAAAATTGTGAACAATTTTCTTTAAAAGGTAATCAATATGAACGAACTACAACTTATCCAAAGCAAAATATATGAGATCCGGGGACAGAAGGTAATGCTGGATTTTGACTTGGCCGAAATGTATGAAGTGGAAACACGAGTATTAAACCAAGCGGTGAAACGTAATATTAGAAGGTTTCCTGATGATTTTATGTTTCAGTTAACGGTGAGCGAATGGGATAACTTGAAATCACAATTTGTGATATCAAGATGGGGCGGTACCCGTAAATTGCCTTTTGCCTTTACTGAAAGCGGCTTGGCAATGCTTTCAGGAGTATTGAATAGCGATATCGCAATACAAGTTAATATCAATATCATGCGTGCTTTTGTCGCCATCCGTCAACTGATAGCCAATCCACCGGTAGACAGAGTGGGGGAACTGGAAAAGCAAATGCAAGAACTTCGAGCCTACATGGAAGAAGTTTTCACTGATTATAACGACATCAACGAGGATACCCGGATGCAACTGGAAATGATCAACCAGACGTTGGCCGAGCTTCAGGTCAGGAAAAAGGCTGAAGAGAAACCACGTAACCCGATTGGATTCCGGGCCTATGAATATTAGTTATTCCCTATCAGTCGAATTTTAACGACATTAAAAATATGAACACACAGAAAGCGATACAAGCGATTGACGCTGTTACGGTAGCAATCGTCAACGGAGTAATTAACACCTCCTTCATAGATGAATCAATTTATGGGAAACTTGACAATGAGTTATACAAGCATATCTTGAATAAGTGGGCGAGCAAGAAAGGTGATGTATTTGATTTCTACCTGAACAGTAACGATGATATAAAAAGATGGCTGCTTGAGGCTCTGGACGTGGAAGTAGAGCCGGATAAATACCCGGACTATGACAGCCGGATTACGGCGCAGCTTAGGGATGGGAAGATCCGTTCAGAAATATATCCTTTTGAGACGGAAACCGTGGATTCCTTCTTCCTCTTCGGATATAACCATAGTCTTGATACATTGAAGAAAGTCAGTTCTTCAGCATGGCAAACTGTAAGCGACAATAATATAGACCGATATGGCAATTATAAGAACTGGTCACAGTTTTGGGAAAGAGCGAGTAGGGAAGATAAGGAATTGCTTTTGAATTATATGAACCAATAACAGGAAAAATAGAATAATGAGGAATCAAGGAGAAATCATATTATACCAGCCGGACGAAGAAATAAAGCTGGATGTTCGTTTGGAAAATGAAACGGTATGGCTTTCTATTGATGAAATGTCTCATTTGTTTGGCCGAGATATTAGTGTCATTGGAAAACATATCCGAAATATCTTCAAAGAGGGAGAATTGATAAAGGATTCAGTTTGGGCAAAATTTGCCTATACTGCTTCTGATGGTAAGACTTATCAAGTGGATTATTATAATCTTGATGTAATTATATCTGTCGGATATCGGGTAAAGAGTCAACGGGGTACTCAGTTTAGACAGTGGGCAAACAAGGTGTTGAAAGAATACCTTTTGAAAGGCTATTCCATCAATCAACGTATTAACCAACTGGAGAATAAAATGGATTCAAGGCTGACTGCCCATGACCGGCAACTGGAAGAGCTAACAAATAAAGTCGATTTCTTTGTCCGCACATCCCTTCCTCCGGTAGAGGGCATCTTCTTCGACGGCCAGATCTTCGATGCCTATAAATTCGCTTCGGATCTTATCAAGTCTGCCAGACAGTCGCTTGTACTCATTGACAACTATGTTGATGAGAGCGTGCTGCTCATGCTGAGCAAACGGCAGCCGAGAGTAACGGCCACCATCTACACGCAGCGCATCACTCCGCAGTTCCGGCTCGACCTTGACAGACATAACGACCAGTACCCGCCCGTCGATGTCCGGACATGCAAGCTCTCTCATGACCGTTTCTTGATTGTGGACGATGCTGTATATCATATCGGCGCATCACTGAAGGACTTAGGAAAGAAATGGTTCGCGTTCTCAAAGCTGAGCTTGCCCGCAGAAATGATAACCAATTTACTTTAGAATATGGAAGCAACAGAAATTAATCATAAGATACGTATAGGGAAAAGAATTGCCGAACTCCGGAAGGAGAAAGGGTTGTCGCAATTTAAATTAGCGCAACTAACTGGAATAGATTCATCTAACATTGGAAAAATAGAACTTGGCAAATATAACCCAAGTCTAGAAATATTGAGTCGTATAGGTGATGCTTTAGGTGTTGAAATTGATTTCAGACCCATTTAGCGACTAGTGTGTTATAAAACATAGCATATATCGGTACTTTTTATTACGGGTATATTTACCTATATTCTTTTTATTTGTATCTTTGCAGAGTAATACTAATAAAGCTATATAAATGAGAACAGCGACATTGATTGAACCCTACTTAGGGTACCGGAACATTATTCTAATCGAGAAATGGGATACCAAGTGGGAAGTGGAGATTTGCGGAAGTGGCAAACATATTTGGGTGTATGAGGATGAGTTCATAGAAGACAAATAAAACAGAATGGTTATGTTTGAAAGAGAGATTGAAAGGTATAATACCTTATTGAGAGAGTATAAAACCACCGTCATTGATAAATTCAATGTAGAGGATCTGAAAGAGTACAATGAGATACTCTTCTCAGCTCATAGCTGTGCAATCGAAGGCAACACCTTCTCTGTAGATGACACAAGAGCTTTGAAAGAAAAAGGGCTGGGGATGATACCACAAGGCAAAACTCTCTTTGAAGCATTTGAGATACTGGATCACTTCAATGCGTATGATTTTCTAATGGGGCAAACAGAGCTGCCACTAACAGAACAGTTAGTTAAGGAGACACATCGGATTCTGACCCAGCATACGCTAACATACCGATATAAAGATGCAGTGCCAGGAGAATATACCAATACTGACATGGGAGCTGGTGATACAATTTTTGGCGATCATGAAGAACTGATTGCCCGTGTTCCTAAGCTAATGGAAGCTACACAGAAAGCAATAGAACAATTGCCGGTACATCCCATAGAAATTGCAGCACAGTTCCATAAGCATTTCATTTTCCTGCATCCGTTCCGGGATGGGAATGGACGGCTTGGACGATTGTTGTCTAATTTCATTTTAGTCAAATTAGGATATCCTATGCTCCTCATTGAAAGTACAGATAGGGAAAAATACATCGGTGCTCTTAAAGCATGCCGGGATGAGCGTAACACAGCCCTCATGGTGGAATTCTTTTTTTCCATAGCCATTGGACGGATGGAGAAGGAACTGGCTCGAAAAAAATCTATGAATGAAGACTATAATTTTGATTTTAAGTAAAATGAACAATATGAAAAAACTGATTATTCCCAGCATTATGGCAACATTGCTTCTCCTGGCTTCCTGCGACAAGGGAAATGACCCCATTCTGCCTGAACCGGAGCCTACTCCTGAGCCTGCACCGGAACCGGATAAGCCTAAAACGATGTTGTGCTTCTCTACAAGCATAGAGATGCTGAATGAAGTGACAACCAGAGGTACAGTTTCCTCTTTTGAACCTGACAGCGAGATAGGACTGTTCTATAATGACACATGCATAAACAAGAAATTTGTTTATGATGGCAAAATATGGAGTGGGGGAGAAGTGGCGCTTGCTGATGAGATGAGGGATATTATCTGTTACTATCCCTATTCGTCTGTAATCAAGAGCAGCGGAGAGATTCCTATTGACATTGGCTCCCAGACAGATTACTTGGCCGGTTCCGCATCGGTTGGAGCCGAAAAGCCTGAGGTGGAGGTCAAGATGAAACACCTGCTCTCCTTGGTTCGGATAACTATCAAGAAAAACAATTATATCGGAGAAGGGCATATTGAATCCCTGACCTGGAACGGCATCCATACCACTGCAAAGTACAACGCTGCAAACAATACCACCACTCCGATGGGAAGCAAAGGCAGCTTACTGGCAGGTGGCAACTATTATCTGGATGACACCAAAGACCCCATACCCGTTGAAACGATCATGCTTCCGGTAAACTCCGCAAAAGGAATAACCCTTACCGTTGTTGTGGACGGAGAAGAACGTGTCTATGACATTCCCGAAAGTCACCAATGGGAGGCGGGCAAAGCCTATACCTATACATTGACGCTGAAAGGGGGATATAATAGCCCCATTGACATGGAGGAGTTTCCGGTTGATGTAAGCTATTGGAGCACTTTTGGCAAAACTGATGACATTGTCCTTGGCAATTCTGAAGGTAACTGGTTTGATATTGAGCCTGGAGTAGTACCATATGGTACCGACATCTATCGGAATGAGGGATTTATGTTCGGATTCTACGGATACTGGACCGGCTTGGATTTGGAAACCGGGAATATGCCGGATATATGGGAAGGGGACTTCCGTATGGTGCTCATGGACAATGCCGGGAATATAGTGGATAAGTTCCAGCCATGTTCCATTGTTGCTGAAAATGGCGCCATGATGAAAGGGACTGCAAGAAGATCCTATGTAACGGCTCCAGCAGGGACTTATGAACTCGGCGTGCTTTTTCGGAAGAAAGGGGAAACCGTCTGGCAAAAGGCCAATCACCTTGATAAAGTAACCAGGGAGGATATGACATTTACCATTAAGGAGCAGACTGATTTGCCGGCTCTTCGTATGATTCAGGTGGAGGAAGAGACCAATACCGGAGTAGTGATACATAACCGGCCATACGACAGTAATTTCAATATTACCTATGTTCTGTCCAATCGGGGGAAAATTCCATTGAAAGGTGAGATAAAGGCTGTATGGGAACGAACTTTTGATTATACCGGGCACTGCTATCGTCCCTCTTCAAAGAGGACAAATACAGTGAATGATAATGAGTGGCAGGATGAGATTGGCCGAATGTCTATCGACCTGCAGCCGACAATCCGTTTCTGGAAAGGGAGCATGCCATGTAAATTCCCACAAAGGAGAGAAATGCCCAGAACTTCAGATGGAATAGGGTATGCGACACCGATGATACACCTATATTGGAAAGCGGAAGGAAGTGGCGAATGGGTGCTGCTCCGGTGCGATTTGGATGAGATACTAGCTGCAAGAGTTAACAATAGCCAAGAGGAGTCAAATCTATTCCTGAAGGCTCTCAATTATTTAAACTTTGAACAATCTCATTGGCATAACTAACTTATTGCATTAGTGTAATCAATCGGCAATAAATTCTTTATGGACGAGCTGCAATTAATCCAAAGCAAGATATATGAGATCCGGGGCCAGAAGGTAATGCTGGACTTTGACCTGGCAGAAATGTACGAGGTGGAAACACGAGTTCTCAATCAGGCGGTGAAGCGTAATATCGAGCGTTTCCCGGAGGACTTCATGTTTCAACTGGCAAAGGACGAATGGCAAAATATGTCATCACAATTTGTGATGACATCACGAAATAAACGGCCAAAGGCTGCTGTTCCATTGGCTTTTACAGAGCATGGGGTTGTTATGTTATCAAGTGTACTCAGAAGCAATATAGCTATCCAAACAAGTGTTTTAATCGTTCGTGCCTTCGTCGCCATCCGTCAACTGATAGCCAATCCACCGGTAGACAGAGTGGGGGAATTGGAGAAACAGATGAAGGAACTCCGGGCCTACATGGAAGAAGTTTTCACCGATTACAACGACATCAATGAGGATACCCGAATGCAACTGGAGATGATTAACCAGACATTGGCCGAGCTGCAGATCAAGAAGAGGATTGAAGAGAAACCACGTAACCCGATTGGATTTAGATGATAGTAGAAGAGAATAAATACAGATTCAAATTGGAACTGGATGTTGCAACCGGAATAGAGTCTTTCCCTATGCATACCCTTTCCTTCGGCTACAAGACCTTAAAGATGCTCAGACAAGCAGCAGCAAGGAAAAAGGAGAGATACTTCGTTTTAGGGGAAAGAAAGTATATCCAGAATGATAAAGGAGAGTATGAGCCATTTGCCGTATTCGGGACTACTATTGTCCCACTGTCACAGCTCATGGCCGCTACCGTCCGGCTTCAGATGGAAGAGGAAGAGAAATATCATCCCGACCAGCCGGAGAA
>ENA-OOZN01000097-OOZN01000097.1-human-gut-metagenome-genome-assembly--contig:-NODE-97-length-97891-cov-7.657590_pt1 | contig 97891 bp, 109 predicted proteins | sample MGYA00241187_ERZ501397 | MGnify/ENA primary metagenome ERZ501397 (study PRJEB25962, sample SAMEA2042921) | human gut metagenome | biome: human gut; feature: human-associated habitat; material: faeces... | reverse complement strand
CTAAAGCGGGCACCCTCGTTCGTACTCCTACAGCCGGCAATCCGCACACGGCACGCAGAATCGAATATAAAAACGGGCACCGTTCCCATCACTGCAGCCGCCGTCATGCACCCGATGCACATCCCTTCGCAGCCTCCAACGCGCAACGAACAGGAGTACCCGCAAAAACGAACGCCCCCGCCGATTCCTACTGACCGCCTTTCCGGTTCGGCCGTCAGTCGTAATAGGTAAAAGCATACCTGTCGCTACTCCCGTAACCATAGTTCACCGTCATACGGACAATGCGGCCCGCTGTGTCCGTTTCATACGATATCTCCGCAGCCTCCGTCTCGCCATAGGAACTCTCCGCGCATCGGAACGACGAAAGCAGTCCGGCACAAGAGACCCCCTCGAAACGGGGAACCACCGTTGAAAGGGGATTAAAATAACTGCATGTCAACGCATTCATGTCGATACTGTAGGTATTGGCGTGCGGACTGTAAGTACATGTCAACGACTCGGTCCACACATCCCCCTCGTCATCGTCCGGGTCCTCGAACGCATACAGCAAATCGGCCGAAACGATATTCCCGGCATCCCATACGATACCACCGACCCGCGTTACCAGATTGCTGCGATACTCGACGACCGCGCCGTTCTCATAGGTATATTTCCACCGCACAGCCTCCTCGCCGCCGGTAATCGTCAGTTCCGTTATCCGACCGGAACCGTCCAGCGAGAAGGTACCCCGGAAGCTCTCTCCATCGCCGTAATCGGTAGTTACCGTGAGCTTTGTCTCCTCCCACGCATATCCGACCGCATAGCTGCCGTCCTCATCGGTAACATCGATACGCGACAGCCGCCAGGCATCGTCGTAACGAAATACAGCTTTGCTTTCGGAAACGGCCCCAAAGAGTTCGCAAACGCTCTTCACGGATTTCACGTAATGAATCCCCTCCTGCCGCTCCGTTCCGCCGGTGCCGTCCACCGTCTTTTCCTTGCAGGATACGGCCGCCAGCAACACACCGCAAGCAACCGCGCACAAACCATAAAATCTCATCGTCCCGTCATTTTAACATGAATGAATCCGGCATCCGGCCTGTCGGTCGGATTACCCAATACGACAACGTCCCCTTCTCCCGCGAATCAAGAACACCGCCGAGTCTCCGGCGAAGATACGTCGCCCGACGGAAAAATGCAACGACATAAAAGTCAATCATTTTTGCAGATACGACGAATAAAAAGCGGCAGGCTTTCCCGCAGGAAAACCGCCGCATACGGCTCCCGACCGGCCGACGGCACGCATCGTACCGGCACCGGACGGAAAACGGTCCTCTATCCGTCAGAACTTGAACCCGATGCCCAACATGGGTGTTCCCCAATTGACGCCGGCATAATACATCGGAGTATCCATACCGTCCTCGCCGCCCAATGCAAGTGCAGCATTCCCTGCGGAAAGGGTAAGCATCCAACGGTCATTGATGAAATAATTCAGCATGGGCACGACGGAGAGTATTCCGAAATTCGCACAACTGCTACCCTTTTCCTTGTTGTCACCGACTTTGTACACCGACCACGACGACATCCCGAAATACCCGATGAATCCATTGAAAGACAAATAGAACCTATTGCCGAAAGGTATATAATAATTGACGGAAGGCCCTACGAAGTAGCCCAATACCCCGTCTTTATCAATGCTTTTTCCCAACTGTTCGTAGTCCGCCTTGTCTCTCGACCATGCATTCAATATCCCTGCAGAAAAACCGACCGACAGTCTGTCCGTAGCAAAATATTCAAACTGCGGTGTAAAGGCCACGAGGTTATAAGAGCTTGCGTATTTTCCTCCGAACGGACTTTCATACGGCAGTACCCCTGCCGTATTCAACCCCACGCGGCCTTTTATCATGTAATCGCCGGCAGAAATCTGGGCCACAGCCGTCCCACACATCGCCAGGGCAGCCGCCAAAGTCACAAAACATTTTTTCATGAGTCAGAAAGTTTTTGGTTAACAGATAAATATCAGACACAACAATCTCCGGCAATGATAGTACATACGGACAGAATTTGCAACAATATATACACATTTGCACATCCGGACTGCTCAAACCGCAAACGATATTGCCGCCTCCCGAAAGCCTCCTTTCCCATCATGCCCGTCCCGAACCGCCTTGTCCTCCACCGCAAAGCCTCCGACACGACGGTTTGTGCGGAAAAAAGTCGCCCATTATTTTTTATTCTGAAAAACTGTCGTACTTTTGCGAGCGAATTTTCCTCGTCGCACGGCCCGGCAAAAAACGCCGGAATCCCGCGGGGACGGAAAGGAAAGAAAACGGTTCTTTGCATTTTGAGATACGCGACGTTTTTTTGCGCTTATTTTTTGCACATTAAGATTTTATCGCTATTTTTGTCACCCCGAAAGCCATGCCGATGTAGCTCAGTTGGCCAGAGCAGCTGATTTGTAATCAGCTGGTCGGGGGTTCGAATCCCTCCATCGGCTCGAAGGAGGGGCGGAAAAGCCAGACACCGCATCACAAAAGAGGAGAACGGCAAAAGAGCGCGGAAAACGTTTTAACAAGATACGGGAGAATACCAGAGTGGCCAAATGGGGCAGACTGTAAATCTGCTGGTTTATACCTTCGGTGGTTCGAATCCATCTTCTCCCACGAAGCCGAAGGGGCTTTAGTAAAGGCTGATATTCCGGACGGGATTCCCGACGGGATAGCGACCTTTACCAACAAGCGGAAGTAGCTCAGTTGATAGAGCATCAGCCTTCCAAGCTGAGGGTCGCGAGTTTGAGCCTCGTCTTCCGCTCAAAAAAGGATGATATGCATGACCGTCCTGCTCGCGCCGGCCGGCCATGAACGATTCGGGCGAGGTGGTATAAAAATCAGCAGGTTCTTTTGCGGACAGATGTCCGGAGGACGTTTTTTATATCACTGCGTTTTTTGCGAACGGAGTGCACGGCGGATTTATCCGTTTTCCGGCCAGGCGGGTAAAATATGCCCTTGCCGCCGGATTTGTCCGTAGAGCGCAGGGACCGGAAAACAGGTCGCCGAAACGACGAAAACCGGGCCGGAAGTTCCGTAAGAAACGGCAAGAATTTTTTTAAATTAATTCCTAAATAACTATCAAATTATGGCAAAAGAGAAATTTGACAGGTCCAAGCCGCACGTAAATATCGGTACCATCGGACACGTGGACCACGGTAAAACGACCCTCACCGCCGCAATTACCACCGTACTTGCAAAGAAGGGCCTCTCGGAACTCCGCAGCTTCGACTCCATCGACAATGCTCCGGAGGAGAAGGAACGCGGTATCACGATTAATACCTCGCACGTAGAGTACCAGACGGCTTCCCGTCACTATGCACACGTGGACTGCCCCGGTCACGCCGACTATGTGAAGAACATGGTTACCGGTGCCGCCCAGATGGACGGTGCCATCCTTGTGGTTGCCGCAACCGACGGTCCCATGCCCCAGACCCGCGAGCACGTGCTTCTCGCCCGTCAGGTGAACGTTCCGAGAATCGTAGTGTTCATGAACAAGGTGGACATGGTGGACGACCCGGAGATGCTCGACCTCGTAGAGATGGAGCTCCGCGACCTGCTCAACTTCTACAACTACGACGGCGACAACGCTCCCATCATCCGCGGTTCCGCACTCGGCGCACTCAACGGCGAACCGAAGTGGGAAGAGAAGGTGATGGAGCTCATGGACGCTGTGGACAGCTACATACCGCTGCCTCCGCGTGAAGTGGACAAGCCGTTCCTCATGCCTGTCGAGGACGTATTCTCGATTACGGGCCGCGGTACGGTGCTTACCGGCCGTATCGAAACCGGCGTTATCCACGTAGGCGACCCGGTGGAAATCATCGGTATCGGCCAGAAACTCTCCTCTACCTGCACGGGCGTGGAGATGTTCCGCAAGCTGCTCGACGAGGGTGAAGCCGGCGACAACGTAGGTCTGCTCATGCGCGGTATCGACAAGAAGGATGTGAAACGCGGTATGGTAGTTGCGAAACCCGGTTCCATAACCCCTCACACCAAGTTCGAGGCTGAGGTTTATATCCTGAAGAAAGACGAGGGAGGTCGGCACACCCCGTTCCACAACAAATACCGTCCGCAGTTCTACCTCCGTACGCTCGACGTAACCGGCGAGGTACACCTCCCGGAGGGCGTGGATATGGTCATGCCGGGTGACAATACGACGATTACCGTAGAGCTTATCTACCCGGTTGCACTCAACGTAGGTCTCCGTTTCGCTATCCGTGAAGGCGGCCGTACGGTAGGTGCCGGTCAGATAACCAAGATTATCGAGTAACCGACGATGATTACGACGGGCGCGGCAGATGCGCTGTGCCCGTTTACCGATATGCGGCCGGGGGCTGAATATTAAAGGCTTTACGACAATCCGGCCGCATCATAGGAATGTAGTTCAAGGGTAGAATAGCGGTCTCCAAAACCGTTGATGGGGGTTCGAATCCCTCCATTCCTGCAAACAAGAAAATATAAGTATGAAAAAACTTATACGTTATTTCAAAGAATCCTATTCGGAGCTGGTTCATAAGGTTTCCTGGACGCCGGTGAAGGAGCTGCAGAGTTTAGCAATTACCGTCATGGTAGCTTCCTTGATATTCGCTGTGGTCGTACTGGCGATGGACCTCTCTTTCGAGAATATCATGAAAGTAGTCTACAGGTATCTGGCAAGGTAATTCATTATTAATCAGGTTACAGATTATGAGTGAAAAAGAGGCCAGACAGTGGTACGTGATACGCGCCGTCGGCGGAAAGGAAAAAAAGGTCAAGGAGTACATCGAAACGATGGTTCACAACTCCCACCTTGAGGAGTACATTTCGCAGGTGCTGATTCCGACGGAAAAGGTTTACACCATCCGCAACGGAAAGAAAATCAGCAAGGAGAAGGTGTCGTATCCGGGCTACGTACTTGTCGAAGCAGCGATGGTAGGAGAAATTCCGTATGTACTTCGCAACACACCCAATGTACTCGGCTTCCTCGGCGACTCCAAGGAGGACAGCAAACGCATGATTGCCACGCCGCTCCGTCCACAGGAGGTGGCGCGCATCCTCGGCAGGGTCGACGAATTGAGTCAGGGTGAGGAGGAGAACGAGATTCCTTTCTTTGTCGGCGAGACGGTCAAGGTTACGGATGGGCCGTTCTCAAGTTTCTCGGGGGTCATAGAGGCCGTCGACAACGACCGCAAGAAGCTCACGGTCTCCGTGAAGATATTCGGACGCAAGACTCCTATGGAGTTGAGTTTTATGCAAGTTGAAAAAGAGTAATTAACCAAGGAAAACTATGGCAAAAGAGGTTGCTGCATTTATTAAATTGCAGATAAAAGGTGGTGCCGCAAATCCTTCACCCCCCGTGGGTCCCGCGCTCGGTTCGAAGGGAGTCAATATCATGGACTTCTGCAAGCAGTTCAATGCGCGTACCCAGGACAAGGCGGGGAAGGTCCTGCCGGTTATCATCACCGTGTACAGCGACAAGTCGTTCGACTTCGTCGTTAAACAGCCGCCCGTAGCCGTCCAGATTAAGGAAGCAGCCAAGATTAGCACTGCGTCAGCCGAGCCGAACCGAAACAAGGTCGGTCAGATTACGTGGGAGCAGGTCGAGGCTATCGCCAAGGATAAGATGAGCGATATGAACTGCTTCACGGTCGAGTCTGCAATGCGCATGGTTGCCGGAACGGCCCGCAGCATGGGTGTCAGCGTTGTCGGCGAATTTCCTAAAAAGTAATTGAATAGACGAAGATGAGTAAGCTGACCAAGAATCAGAAAGCAATGCTTGCGAAGGTGGAGCCGAACAAGGTTTACAAACTGAGTGAGGCCGCCGAACTTCTGAAGGAGATTACCTTTACGAAATTCGACGCGTCCGTGGACATGGACGTACGCCTGGGCGTAGACCCCCGCAAGGCAAACCAGATGGTCAGGGGTGTCGTTACCCTGCCGCATGGTACAGGTAAAACAGTAAGGGTGCTCGTGCTTTGTACTCCCGACAAGGAGAACGAAGCGAAAGAGGCCGGCGCCGATTACGTGGGACTCGACGAATACATCGAGAAAATCAAAGGAGGTTGGACCGATGTGGACGTCATCATCACTACTCCCAACGTAATGGCGAAAGTAGGTGCGCTGGGCCGTATTCTCGGTCCGCGCGGACTCATGCCGAACCCCAAGACCGGTACGGTCACCATGGAGGTGGGCAAAGCGGTCAAAGAGGTCAAGGCCGGTAAAATCGACTTCAAGGTCGACAAGTACGGCATCATCCACTCTTCGATAGGCAAGGCTTCGTTCACTGCCGAACAGATAGCCGACAACGCGAAGGAGTTCCTCGGAACAATCATCAAGTTGAAACCGTCCGCCGCTAAGGGTTCCTACATCCTCAGCATCTATCTCTCCTCGACAATGAGCTGCGGCTTACAGATAGATCCCAAATCTATTGACACGAAATAAAAATTCCGAAGACAATGAACAGGGAAGAAAAAAGACAGGTAATAGAGTCTCTGGCCGCCAAGCTCAACGAATACCCTCATTTCTACATAACGGACATAGCCGAACTCAACGCCGAGCAGACTGCGGCACTCCGCCGTCAGTGCTTCGAAAAGGAGGTAAATCTCATGGTCGTGAAGAATACCCTTTTCGAGAAAGCACTGGAGGCAACCGACAAGGCCGACGAGCAGCTCATCGGAGTGCTCAGCGGCGCGACTTCGATTATGTTCTCCTCCGTAAACAAAGCTCCGGCACAGGTCATCAAGGAGTTCCGTAAGAAGAACCCGCAGGGGAAACCGGTGCTCAAGGCTGCATACGTAGAGGATTGTATTTATGTCGGCGACCAGAACCTCGACATGCTCGTAGCCATCAAGAGCCGCGAAGAGCTTATCGGGGATATCATCGGTCTGCTCCAGTCTCCGGCCAAGAACGTTATTTCCGCCCTTGCCGGCGCTGCGGGACAGAAGGTCGCAGGTATCGTAAAAGCTCTCGAAGAGAGGAACAATTAGCGGAAGTCCTACCGGCATCCGTACAGAAAGAAACGGCTGCGACAGCCGCTTGAAGGTCGCCGGGAGGCAATAAGACATTAACAAAAACATTAAACAAACAATAATCAATACAACAATGGCAGACATCAAGAAATTAGCTGAAGAGTTGGTAAACCTGACAGTTAAGGAAGTAACCGAATTGGCCGCTATCCTCAAGGACGAGTACGGCATCGAACCTGCAGCCGCAGCAGTTGCAGTTGCAGCAGCTCCCGCAGCAGGTGCAGCCGAAGGAGGTGCAGCCGAGAAATCCACTTACGACGTTGTCCTCACCAGCGCAGGTCAGGCCAAAGTAGGCGTTATCAAGGTCGTTAAGGAAATCACCGGTCTCGGTCTCAAGGAAGCCAAGGACCTCGTTGACGGCGCTCCCAAAGCTATCAAGGAAGGTGTTTCCAAAGAGGAAGCTGAGTCTATCAAATCTCAACTCGAAGAAGCAGGAGCTGAAGTTGAACTTAAATAGTTTATACTTCTAACTCGGAACATATTCAGGTATAGAGTCTGGCGACAGGCTCTATACCTTTTGCCGTTTATTTTGTCACAAGGCACGGCAGCAGATGCCGCAGGGCGAAGCAGAGGTGCCGGGAAGCGATGGCGGAGACGTCACAGCGGCGGGAACGACATCCGCCAAAACGAACGGCAAAGAGTTATCCGGAACGACCGCCGCGGGCGGAGGCCGGAGAGACACCGAAACGGGTAAACACCTTTCGGATACTCCGGAACGGGAACTGCGGCGATATGCGACGGAAAGCGGAGAGGGCTGTACACCGCCCGCATCCGCACGAAGACAGGATGCGGCTACGGCCGCTTTCTGTGTCGAGAAACGAAAAGGGTGATTAACCGGCGAAGACAAACGGTCCCCCGCACAAGGAAGCACGGCCTGAACGGCTACCGGCCTGCCCACCGGGGTTCCCCCTACCCTCAACCGACCGGCGACTACTACCTGACAAGCGATAGACGCCAACTTATCTTGGATTAGAATGTGCTACCCGCAACGGCGCCACGAATGCCGCGGGTTCAACTCAAAAACATATTTGTTACATGTCCTTAAAAGCAAATAACCCGAGAATAAGCTTCTCTTCAGTGAAAAAAAGGATGCACTATCCCGATTTTCTGGAGATTCAGCTCAAATCATTCCACGACTTTTTCCAGCTCGACACCACCGCAGAGAACCGCAAGAACGAGGGGCTCTACAAAGTGTTCATGGAAAATTTCCCGATAACCGATACAAGGAACAACTTCGTTCTGGAATTCATCGATTACTATATCGACCCGCCCCGCTATTCCATAGAGGAGTGCCTCGAACGCGGCCTGACCTACAGCGTCCCGCTCAAGGCGAAACTGAAACTCTACTGTACGGACTCGGAACACGAGGACTTCGACACGGTGGTACAGGATGTCTATTTCGGTACCATCCCCTACATGACGCCGCGCGGCACATTCGTCATCAACGGTGCCGAGAGGGTCATCGTATCGCAGCTCCACCGTTCGCCGGGCGTATTCTTCGGGCAGAGCGTACACACCAACGGCACCAAACTCTACTCCGCACGTATCATTCCGTTCAAGGGGTCGTGGATAGAGTTCGCCACGGACATCAACAACGTGATGTACGCCTACATCGACCGCAAGAAGAAGCTCCCCGTCACGACGCTGCTGCGTGCCATCGGCTACGAGAACGACCAGCAGATACTGGAGATATTCGACCTGGCGGACGAGGTGAAAGTAAACCGTGCGAACCTTAAAAAGGCCGTAGGCCGCAAGCTGGCCGCAAGGGTACTGAGCACCTGGGTGGAAGACTTCGTTGACGAGGACACCGGCGAAGTGGTATCCATCGAGCGTAACGACGTCATCATCGACCGCGAAACGGTGCTCGAAGCCGACGACATAGACCGAATCATCGACAGCGGCGCCAAAAGCATCCTCCTGCACAAGGAGAATGCGACGGGCAACGACTATTCCATCATATACAACACGTTACAGAAAGACCCCTGCAACTCCGAAAAGGAAGCGGTGGTTTACATATACAGACAGCTGCGCAATTCCGAACCACCCGACGAGGCGACGGCAAGGGATGTCATCGACAAGCTCTTCTTCTCCGACAAACGCTACGACCTGGGCGAAGTGGGCCGTTTCCGGATAAACAAGAAGCTCGAACTCGACATCGACCCGCAAATCAGGGTGCTGACGAAAGAGGACATGATAGCCATTATCAAATACCTCATCTCGCTCATCAACTCCAAGACCGACGTGGACGACATCGACCACCTGAGCAACCGCCGCGTAAGGACCGTCGGAGAGCAGCTCTCCAACCAGTTCTCGGTGGGCTTCGTCAGGATGGCGCGTACCATCCGCGAACGGATGAACGTGCGCGACAACGAAGTCTTCACCCCGATAGACCTCATCAACGCCAAGACGCTCTCGAGCGTCATCAACTCGTTCTTCGGCACGAACCAGCTCTCGCAGTTCATGGACCAGATAAACCCGCTGGCCGAAATGACGCACAAGCGCCGTCTGTCGGCCCTCGGTCCGGGCGGTCTGTCGCGCGACAGGGCCGGTTTCGAAGTCCGGGACGTACACTACACGCATTACGGACGCCTCTGCCCCATCGAGACTCCGGAAGGCCCGAATATCGGTCTTATCTCCTCGCTTTGCGTCTATGCGAAGATAAGCGACATGGGATTCATCGAGACGCCTTACCGCCGCGTGGAGAACGGCAAGGTGGACATGAAGGACGAGGACATCGTCTACATGAGCGCCGAAGAGGAGGAGAACCTCATCATCGCGCAGGCCACGGCCGGTATCGACGAGGAGGGCAACTTCCTCGAACCGGACCGCATCAAGGCACGCGTGGAGGCCGATTATCCGACGGTGAACGCCCAGCAGGTGAATCTGGTGGACGTGGCACCGAACCAGATAGCCTCCATTGCGGCGAGCCTCATCCCGTTCCTCGAACACGACGATGCCAACCGTGCTCTCATGGGCTCGAACATGATGCGCCAGGCCGTGCCCCTCATCAACCCCGAAGCCCCCATCGTGGGCACGGGTCTCGAATCGGAGATGATGGGCGACAGCCGCATCCATATCGTCGCCGAGAAGGACGGCGAGGTGGTATTTGCCGACGCCCAGCAGATACAGGTACGCTACGAACGCACGGAGGACGAAAAGCTCGTCAGCTTCGACCCGGAAGTGACCACCTATATCCTGCCGCGCTACCGCAAGACCAACCAGAACATGTCCATCACGCTGCGCCCCACCGTCATGCAGGGCGAAAAGGTAACGAAAGGCCAGATACTCACCGAAGGCTATTCGACCGACAACGGCGAACTCGCCCTGGGTCGCAACCTCAAGGTGGCGTTCATGCCCTGGAAGGGATACAACTTCGAGGATGCCATCGTGATATCGGAACGCCTCGTACGGGAAGACCTCTTCACTTCGGTGCACGTGGACGAGTACATCATGGAGGTGCGCGAGACCAAGCGCGGTATGGAGGAGCTGACCTCCGACATCCCGAACGTCAGCGAGGATGCGACCAAAGACCTCGACGAGAACGGTATCATCCGCATCGGTGCGAACGTCAAGCCGGGCGATATCCTCATCGGCAAGATAACCCCGAAGGGAGAGAGCGACCCGAGTCCGGAGGAGAAGCTGCTGCGCGCTATTTTCGGCGACAAAGCCGGCGACGTGAAGGATGCCTCGCTCAAGGCACAGCCTTCGCTCTACGGTGTGGTTATCGACAAGAAGCTCTTCAGCCGCGTGAACAAGGACAACAAGAAGGGCAAACAGGCCGAAAAGGTGCAGCTCGACAAAATCGACGCACAGTTCGCCAAGGAGGCCGCCGCCCTGAAAGCCGTCCTGGTGGATAAGCTGTGGACGATACTGAAGGACAAGACCACGCAGGGTATCAAGGACTACCTCGGCGCGGAGCTCTACGGCAAGGGCGCGAAGTTCAGCCGCAAGATGCTCGAAGAGATAGACTACCTGAACCTCAATACGGACAAGTGGGTGGGCGACGAACGCATAGACCGCCTCGTCGGACAGACCATCAACAACTACATCATCAAGTACAAGGAGCTCGATGCCCGCGTGAAACGCGAGAAGTACAACCTCACCAACGGCGACGAGCTGCCGGCAGGCATCATCCAGCTCGCCAAGGTTTACATCGCCAAGAAACGCAAGCTGAAAGTAGGCGACAAGATGGCGGGCCGCCACGGTAACAAGGGTATCGTGGCGAAAGTGGTGCGCGACGAGGACATGCCTTTCCTCGACGACGGTTCGATAGTGGATATCGTACTGAACCCGCTGGGCGTGCCCTCCCGAATGAACCTCGGCCAGATTTACGAAACCGTACTCGGATGGGCGGGCAAGGAACTCGGGCTCAAGTTCGCCACCCCCATCTTCGACGGCGCCACGCTCGACGAGATAAACGAGTACACGGCCAAGGCGGGCATTCCGCGCAGCGGCCGCACCTATCTGCGCGACGGAGGAACCGGCGAACAGTTCGACCAGCCGGCTACCGTAGGCGTGATATACATGCTGAAGCTCGGCCACATGATAGACGACAAGATGCACGCGCGTTCCATCGGTCCCTATTCGCTCATCACCCAGCAGCCGCTCGGCGGTAAGGCGCAGTTCGGCGGCCAGCGATTCGGAGAGATGGAGGTCTGGGCGCTCGAAGCGTTCGGTGCAGCCAACATCTTGCAGGAGATACTGACCATCAAGAGCGACGACGTCATGGGGCGTGCGAAGGCCTACGAAGCCATCGTCAAGGGAGACAACCTCCCGCCGGCCGGTATCCCGGAATCGCTCAACGTGCTCCTGCACGAGCTGAGGGGCCTGGCGCTGAGCGTCAAGCTGGAGTAAGACGATGCCCCGTCCGCCGTCCCTCTCGGCAGGGACGGCGCCGGCGGCAGCTTCCGGCGACAGGCCGGAGAGTCCGGGAGGCCGGAAACGGTTTTCCGCATGTCGGATAATTTAGAAAGTAAAAGATATGCCAATCAAGAAAGAGAACAAAACTTCGAATTTCAGCAAGATATCGATAGGGCTGGCATCGCCCGAGGAGATACTCGAAAACTCGAGCGGCGAAGTTCTGAAGCCCGAAACCATCAACTACCGCACCTACAAACCGGAGCGGGACGGGCTTTTCTGCGAAAGGATATTCGGTCCGGTCAAGGACTTCGAATGCCATTGCGGAAAATACAAACGCATCCGCTACAAGGGTATCGTTTGCGACCGGTGCGGTGTGGAGGTGACCGAGAAGAAGGTGCGCAGGGAGCGTATGGGGCACATATCGCTCGTCGTCCCGGTGGTGCACATCTGGTATTTCCGTTCGCTTCCATCGAAGATAGGCTACCTGCTCGGCATCCCCACCAAGATGCTCGATGCGGTCATCTATTACGAGCGGTACATCGTGGTACAGCCCGGCGCGGCCGCCGAGTTAGGCGTTTCGGAGAAGGACCTGCTGGCGGAGAAGGAGTACCTCGACATCCTCGCCCAGCTTCCGAAAGGCAACGCCCAGCTCGACGACGACGACCCGAACAAGTTCATCGCCCTCATGGGTGCGGAAGCCATCGACCTGATGCTCCGCAGACTCGACCTCGATACGCTCTCCTATTCGCTCCGCCACAAGGCCAGCACGGAGACCTCGCAGCAGCGCAAGGCCGAAGCCCTCAAGAGGCTCCACATCATCGAGGCGTTCCGCGAGTCGCGCGAAATCAACAAACCCGAATGGATGGTGCTGAAGGTCATTCCGGTCATTCCGCCGGAACTGAGGCCCCTCGTCCCGCTGGACGGCGGACGTTTCGCCACCTCCGACTTGAACGACCTCTACCGCCGCGTTATCATCCGCAACAACCGCCTCAAGAGGCTCATCGAAATCAAGGCACCGGAAGTCATCCTCCGCAACGAGAAGCGCATGCTTCAGGAGGCGGTGGACAGCCTGTTCGATAACTCGCGTAAGAACAACGCGGTAAAAACGGAGAGCAACCGACCGCTGAAATCGCTCAGCGACAGTCTCAAGGGGAAACAGGGACGTTTCCGCCAGAACCTCCTCGGTAAGCGCGTAGACTACTCGGCCCGTTCGGTCATCGTCGTGGGCCCGGAGCTCAAGATGCACGAGATGGGTATTCCGAAGGATATGGCGGCAGAACTCTACAAGCCGTTCATCATCCGCAAGCTCATCGAACGCGGCATTGTCAAGACCGTCAAATCGGCAAAGAAAATCATCGACAGGAAAGACCCCGTCATCTGGGACATCCTCGAAAATGTGATAAAAGGGCACCCGGTACTGATGAACCGTGCCCCTACCCTGCACCGCCTCGGTATCCAGGCCTTCCAGCCGAAGCTCATCGAAGGCAAGGCCCTGCAGCTCCATCCGCTGGCATGTACGGCATTCAACGCCGACTTCGACGGCGACCAGATGGCCGTACACCTGCCGCTGGGCAATGCCGCCATTCTGGAGGCGCAAATTCTCATGCTCGGTTCGCACAACATCCTGAACCCGGCCAACGGAGCGCCTATCACCGTTCCCTCGCAGGACATGGTGCTCGGCCTCTACTACATCACCAAATCGCGCCCCGGCGCCAAAGGCGAAGGGCTGGTATTCTACGGCCCGGAGGAGGCGATTATCGCCTACAACGAGGGCCGTGCCGACCTGCACGCCAAGGTAAGCGTAATGGTCGATACGGTGGATGAGGAGGGCAACCCGAAACGCGAACTCATCAAGGAGACGACTATCGGCCGTATCCTCTTCAACCAGGTGGTTCCGAAGGAGGTGGGATATATCAACACCCTCCTGAAGAAGAAGAACCTGCGCGACATCATCGGCGTCATCATGAAGAAAGCGGGCGCCGACAAGGCCGCCGTGTTCCTCGACGACATCAAGGCGCTCGGATATCAGATGGCCTTCAAGGGCGGCCTTTCGTTCAACCTCGACGCGGTACTGATACCGAAAGAAAAGGAACAGCTCGTTCGAGAAGGTTACGAAAAGGTGGACGAGGTGTACGAAAGCTACAACATGGGCTTCATCACCAACAACGAGCGTTACAATCAGGTCATAGACATCTGGACGCGCGTGAACTCGGAGCTCACCGAAACGGTGTCCCGCCAACTCGAAGCCGACATGGAGGGTTTCAACCCGGTATTCATGATGCTCGACTCCGGCGCCCGCGGTTCGCGCGAACAGATACGTCAGCTCTCCGGTATGCGCGGTCTGATGGCCAAGCCACAGAAATCCGGTGCGGAAGGCGGTCAGGTCATCGAGAACCCGATTCTTTCGAACTTCAAGGAGGGTCTTTCGGTGCTGGAATACTTTATATCGACGCACGGTGCGCGTAAAGGTTTGGCCGATACCGCACTGAAGACGGCCGATGCAGGTTACCTCACCCGTCGTCTGGTGGACGTGGCCAACGACGTCATCGTGAACGAAGAGGACTGCGGCACGCTCCGCGGACTCACGGCCACGGCGACCAAACGGAACGAAGCCGTCGTGCAGACACTTTACGAGAAGATACTGGGGCGTGTGGCACTTACCGATGTCATCCATCCGCTCACGGGCGACATCATCGTACGTGCCGGCGAGGAGATTACGGAGGAAGCCGCCGAAATCATCGAGAAATCGCCCATCGAACAGGTGGAGATACGTTCGGCACTCACCTGCGAATCGCGCCACGGCGTATGTGCGAAGTGCTACGGTCGCAACCTCTCCACGGGCCGCATGGTTCAGAAGGGTGAAGCGGTCGGCGTAATCGCCGCACAGAGTATCGGCGAGCCGGGTACGCAGCTGACGCTTCGTACATTCCACGTCGGCGGTGTGGCCAGCGGTTCGGCGGTGGACAACCAGGTCGTCGCACGCTACGGCGGCCGTCTGGAAATCGACGACCTGAAGGTCATCAAGCACAAGGACAAGGACGGCGAAACGGTCAACATCGTGGTGAGCCGTCTCTCCGAAATGCGTATCGTGGACAACCACACGGATATCGTGCTCTACACGCACAACCTGCCTTACGGTTCGCACCTCTTCAAGTTCGACGGGGACGAAATCCAGAACGGCGACGTCATCTGCGAATGGGACCCGTTCAACGCGGTCATCATATCGGAACACGACGGTAAGATAGCATTCGACAACATCATCGAAGGCGTCACCTACCGCGACGAGTCCGACGAACAGACCGGTCTGCGCGAGAAGGTCATCATCGAAAGCAGGGACAAGACGAAGAACCCCGTCATCCGCATCCTCGACAACGAGGGCAACGAAGTGAAACAGTACAACCTGCCGGTAGGCGCACACATCGTGGTGAAGGAGAACGCCAAAATCAAGGCGGGCGATACCCTCATCAAGATACCGCGTGCCTTCGGCAAGGCGGGCGACATCACGGGCGGTCTGCCCCGCGTTACGGAGCTGTTCGAGGCCCGCAACCCGTCGAACCCGGCCATCGTGTCGGAAATCGACGGCGAGGTTTCGTTCGGCAAAATCAAGCGTGGTAACCGCGAGATTATCATTACCTCCAAGGGCGGCGATATCCGCCGGTATCTCGTGCCGCTGTCGCGCCAGATACTTGTCCAGGAGAACGACTACGTGAAAGCAGGCATGCCGCTCTCCGACGGAGCCATCACCCCGAGCGACATCCTCGCCATTCAGGGCCCGACCAAGGTACAGGAGTACATCGTCAACGAAGTACAGGAAGTGTACCGCGGACAGGGCGTGAAGATAAACGATAAGCATTTCGAGATTATCGTGCGCCAGATGATGAACAAGGTGCAGATTCAGGACCCGGGCGACACGCGGTTCCTCGAAGAGCAAATCGTGGACAAGTGGGAATTCATGGAGGAGAACGACTCCCTCTACGACAAGGTGGTTGTAACCGATGCCGGAGATTCGCAGAACGTACAGCCGGGCATGATAATTTCGATGCGCAAGCTGCGCGACGAGAACTCCATCCTCAAACGCAAGGACCAGAAACTGGTCGAGGTACGGGACATCGTACCGGCCACATCGAGCCAGATCCTGCAAGGTATCACTCGGGCGGCCCTTCAGACGAGCAGTTTCATGTCGGCGGCATCTTTCCAGGAGACGACCAAAGTGCTCAACGAAGCGGCCATCCACGGCAAGGTGGACCCGCTGGAAAACCTCAAGGAGAACGTCATCTGCGGTCACCTGATACCTGCCGGTACGGGCGTCCGCGACTGGGACCACATCCTCGTGGGTTCGCAGAAGGAGTACGAAGCGATGGCGGAAAACGCAGAAGCGAAATAACCGTTGCAAAGAGTAGGAAAAAGGGGAGGAACATGGTTCCTCCCCTTTTTCTTTTCCAGAGATTATGCCGCGGTAAGACACTCTGCATACACGGGGAAAATACAAAAAGGATAAGCGACAGCCCAGGAAGATTTGACGAAAAAATGCAACATCCCGGTACTTTGAAATTCGGCATGAACTTCGGAGACGGAAGGTTGAATCGATTCGAATTGCGTTTGCAGTTTGCAGGAAGGACGGAACGGATTACACTTTTCCCTTTTTCTGTATCTGTATGAACCGCTCTCCGATGCGGCAGGAGCGTATGGCACAGGAAATTTCCACCGGGACACCTCCGTTGCAGCTATTTAAACACCCTCCAATACAAATAAGAAAGCGGGAAAGAAAACACTCCCCTCCCCGCTTCCACACATCGCAGGCCGACTTGCACACAGCCTACCGATGCTCCTGCCTCTCCCAAAAGGAGAGGGGCAGGATACCGTCTACTTTCTGTAAATCTTGGCGTATCCGTAAACCGCCTCGTCGCCGAGCTCCTCCTCGATACGGAGCAACTGATTGTACTTGGCCATACGGTCGGAACGCGACATCGAACCGGTCTTAATCTGGCCGGAGTTCGTAGCCACCGCAATGTCGGCGATGGTTGCATCCTCCGTCTCTCCGGAACGGTGCGAAGTCACGCTGGTATAGCCGGCACGATGGGCCATCTCGATGGCGTCCATCGTCTCGGTCAGCGTACCTATCTGATTCACCTTGATAAGGATGGAATTGGCACACCCCATCTCGATTCCTTTTTTGAGGAACTCCACGTTCGTCACGAAGAGGTCGTCGCCCACGAGCTGGCAGCGTCCACCGAGTTTCGCCGTAAGAAGCTGCCACCCTTCCCAGTCGTTCTCGCTCATACCGTCCTCTATCGAATCTATCGGATATTTCGCAACGAGCTCTTCAAGATAAGCCACCTGCTCGGCCGAGGTACGCTTGGCACCCTTGGCACCTTCAAACTTGGTGTAATCGTAGATGCCGTCCGCATAGAACTCGCTCGACGCACAGTCCATGGCAATGGCCACATCGCCGCCATCCTCCTTGCGTCCCGGCTTGTAACCTGCCCTTTTGATAGCCTCTATGATGGATTCGATTGCATCTTCGGTACCGTTCAGTGCCGGGGCGAAACCGCCCTCGTCACCCACTGCGGTGCTCAGGCCGCGTTCATGCAGCACTTTCTTGAGGTTGTGGAATACTTCCGACCCCATCCTGAGTCCCTCTCGGAAAGAGGGTGCACCTACCGGACGTATCATGAACTCCTGGAACGCAATGGGCGCATCGGAGTGGGAGCCGCCGTTGATGATGTTCATCATGGGAACCGGCAGCGTCTTGGCATTCACCCCGCCGATATAACGGTAGAGCGGCATGCCGAGCAGGTCTGCCGCCGCACGCGCACAAGCAAGCGAAACACCGAGTATCGCATTGGCCCCGAGATTGCTTTTGGTAGGAGTCCCGTCGAGTTGAAGCATCGTCTTATCGATACCTACCTGGTCGGTAACCTCCATTCCGATAATTTCCGGAGCAATCACATCGTTTACATTGGCCACGGCTTTCAGCACGCCCTTACCCAGGTAACGCCCCTTGTCTCCGTCGCGCAGCTCCAGCGCCTCATGTTCACCCGTGGAGGCACCGCTCGGAACCGCAGCACGGCCGAAAGCACCGCTGGCCGTCGTCACCTCGACCTCTACCGTGGGATTTCCTCGGGAGTCGATTATCTCCCTTGCATGTACACTTACAATCTCTGACATCTCTTTCATATTTAAAATGTTATACAACCTTAAACTGCCTGTTACCCGACGGGGAGGCGACAACAACCGTACCGCATCTCCGAACACGCAAAATTACGACATTGCCCGATATTAAACAACAAAATTAAATTTTTTTAAAATAACTTGTCCGCCTGACAACCAAACGGTAAGCACAGAGAGCAGCCACTTCGGGGACCCTCAGGCCGGAACATGTCCGACCATCCCGACCGGATAAGGCCGTTCCGCCTACTCCGAGAGGGACAAGATATGTCCCGATACAATCCGACGCCCGAAGAGCGACACCCGAAAGAAAGCTCCAACGGCCTGCCTTGCCGAAAAAAGCACAAACCGGACAACGCATCAAATCAACGCCAACTATCCGGGAAGCAATACCCGCTCCCGAAAAAGAGCTTTAACACTTACCTTTCTCGTAAAACCGCAAGGCGAACCGTATCCTACAGACAGCGGCTCCGTCCCACTCCGGTTTCAGGGTAGAGTAAAACCTTGCGCCTCGAATCATACATTGGAGACGAAGCAAAGACCGCCCCCGCAGAGACATACGGAGCTTCCACACCCGCAACGCTTGCCCTCCGACAGACACTCGCCCCGTCAGACCCCATCAAGAAAACAGGACGGAGTACCATACAGGCACTCCGCTCCGCTATCAAATATCTGGCTATTAATGTTCTATCACCCTTTTTTCGTCGCCCCCGTCTTAACAGCGGCACTCTTCGCCCCCGAAGTCTTGGGAGCAGGCTTAGCAACCGGCTTGGGAGCAGCGGTCTTTGCAGGAGCCTTCTTTGCAGAAGTCTTCTGAACCTCCTCGGTCCCCTCTGCAGGAACATCTGCCTCAGCGCCCACCGTCTCCTCAGCCACCGGAGCAGCCGCCTTCTTGGCAGCACCGCCACGGCTGCGACGCGTACGGGCTTTCGCCTCGGGAGCCGCACCGGCCTTATAAGTCTCATTGAAATCGACAAGCTCGATGATACACATCTCCGAACCGTCACCGAGACGGAAGCCCGTATGCAGGATGCGGGTGTAACCGCCCGGACGGTCGGCTACGCGGGGAGCCACCTCGCGGAACAGCTCCGTAACCGCATGCTTGTCCTTCAGATAACTGAAAACGACGCGGCGCGAATGGGTAGTATCCTCTTTCGATTTGGTTATCAGCGGCTCTACAAACTTCCTGAGCGCTTTTGCCTTAGCAACGGTCGTCTCTATCCTCTTGTGGAGAATCAGGGAACTTGCCATGTTAGACATCAACGCTTTGCGGTGACCTGCCTGACGACCAAGATGGTTGATTTTCTTATTGTGTCTCATAATTACGTATCGGTTAAGAAATTTCCGTCATCCCGCCGTACGGGAGACAAAAACTGTGAACGGCACTTCGGCCCTAATCCTTATCGAGTTTATACGGTGTGACATCCATGCCGAAGTGGAGATTGAGATTGGCCAGCAGGTCGTCCAACTCCGTGAGCGACTTCTTGCCGAAGTTGCGGAACTTCAGCAGGTCGTTGCGGTTGTAACGAACCAAATCGCCTATCGTATCGACTTCGGCCGCCTTGAGGCAGTTGAGCGCACGCACGGAAAGGTCCTGGTCGGACAGTTTCGTCTTGAGCAGCTGCCTCATATGGAGAACATCTTCATCGAACTCCTCGGACATGTTATTCTCTTCCATATTGAGCGTAATCTTCTCGTCGGAGAAGAGCATGAAGTGGTGGATAAGGATTTTAGCCGCCTCTTTCAAAGCATCCTTCGGGTGGATGGAACCGTCCGTGGTAATCTCGATGTTGAGTTTCTCATAGTCGGTCTTCTGTTCCACACGGTAGTTCTCCACAGAATATTTTACGTTCTTAATGGGAGTGTGGATAGAGTCAATGGCCAGGACACCAAATTCGGCATCCGGCTGACGGTTCTCGTCTGCCGGGACATACCCGCGACCTTTGTTGATGGTAAGCTCCATCTGCAGTTTGGTCTCAGGAGTCAGGTGGCAGATAACGAGGTCGGGATTGAGCACCTTGAAGTTCGTCATGAAATTCGAGATGTTGCCCGCCGTCAGTTCACTCTGTCCCGCGACATTGATGGTCACGGTTTCCGTGTCCACATTCTCCACCGTCCTGATAAACCGCACCTGCTTGAGATTGAGGATGATATCGATTACGCCCTCCATCACTCCGGGGATGGCGGCAAACTCGTGGTCGACACCGGTAATCCTTACGTTCGTTATCGCGTAACCCTCCAGAGAGGACAACAGGATACGGCGCAGGGCATTTCCGATAGTCATACCGAATCCCGGCTCCAGAGGACGGAACTCGAATTTCCCGAACTCCGAAGTGGACTCAAGCATGATGACCTTTTCAGGCTTCTGGAATGCTAGTATTGCCATAATTTTCGCTCCTTATTTTTCTTTATATTCTTTCAGTGTTCATCATCGCGGCCGAAGTCCTGCGGTTGCCGGCCTCCGCATCGCCGTTACGGTCATCCCGACCCTCCGGGCCGCGGGGTACCCGGCTCACGCCGCGTACCTCCCGCCGGATATCCGCATGACCGTCGCGGCGTACCGCGACAGATCAGGGGCTATTTCGAGTAGAGCTCGACTATCAACTGTTCCTTGATATTCTCGGGAATATCCTCACGCTCCGGTTTCTGGAGGAAACGTCCGCTCATCGTCGCACCGTCCCACTCCAGCCACGGATAACGGTTGCGTTTTCCTGCCAGAGATTCGGTGATGACCTCGAGGCTCTTGGATTTCTCCCTGACGGCCACCACGTCGCCCACTTTCAGGCTGTACGAAGGAATGTTCACTACGTTGCCGTTCACAGTGATATGACGGTGAGAAACGAGCTGACGCGCAGCCGCACGCGAAGGAGCGATGCCCAACCTGTATACCACGTTGTCGAGGCGCGATTCGAGCAGCTTGAGCAGGTTCTCACCCGTGATACCGCCCATACGGGCAGCCTCTTCAAAAGTCTTGTGGAACTGTTTTTCGAGTACACCGTAGGTATATTTCGCCTTCTGTTTCTCGCTGAGCTGAGTACCGTATTCCGATACTTTCTTGCGTTTACGGTTGATGCCGTGCTGTCCAGGAGGATAGTTCTTCTTCTCCAGAGTCTTGTCGACCCCATAGATAGGCTCACCGAACTTACGTGCAATCTTGGTTTTTGGTCCTATATATCTTGCCATTGTTTTTTAATTTTTGTTTTTAAGCATACCGCGCTTCCCGGAACCCTATGCCGACCGGTCGGCGCCACTTACCTAATTGCAGATTCCGCTGACGGATGTTCCGTTCCTCCTGCCGCTTATACCCTGCGACGGTTAGGAGCACGGCAACCGTTGTGCGGCAGCGGCGTAACGTCGATGATTTCCATCACCTCGATGCCCGAACCGTGTATCGTACGGATAGCCGATTCGCGGCCGGCACCCGGACCCTTGACGTAAACCTTCACCTTGCGCAGACCGGCATCGTATGCCACTTTCGCACAGTCCGCAGCAGCCATCTGGGCAGCGTAGGGGGTGTTCTTCTTGGACCCCCTGAAGCCCATCTTGCCTGCCGAACTCCAACTAATAACCTCTCCGATGCCGTTGGTAAGGGTGACGATGACGTTGTTGAAGGTAGAATGGACAAACGCCATACCCACGGGCTCAACCTTGACAACCCTTTTCTTAGTCGTACTTGTTTTCTTTGCCATATTAACTCTTCGAAATTATTACTTGGTTGCTTTTTTCTTGTTAGCCACGGTTTTCTTCTTTCCCTTGCGGGTACGGGCATTGTTCTTGGTACTCTGTCCGCGTACCGGAAGGCCCAGACGGTGACGGATGCCGCGGTAACAACCGATATCCATCAGACGTTTGATGTTGAGCTGTACCTGCGAACGGCATTCGCCCTCCACCTTGATACCGCTTTCGGCGATGGCGTTACGAATGGCTGCAACCTGGTCGTCGTTCCAATCCTGTACTTTCATGTTGGGGTCCACGCCGGCCATATCGAGAATCCTGCGCGAAGTGCTGCGGCCTATGCCGTAGATATAGGTAAGGCCTATTTCGCCGCGTTTGTTTTTGGGTAAATCTACACCTACTATACGTGCCATAAATCTTTTCTTTAATTTTAATTAGCCTTGGCGCATTTTGTACTTGGGAGTTTTCTTGCAGATAACGTAGAGTTTCCCCTTACGCCTTACAATCTTGCAGTCCTCGCTTCTTTTTTTAATTGATGCTTTTACTTTCATCTTGAAACATCTTTCTAATTGTCAATAGTAAGGGATTGCATTGCGAACCTTTTCGCCGTACCGCGCAGACTCCCGCCGTCCCTATTCTTCTGCTCCGACGCGCTCCGCGTCATGCAGAGAGACGACAGGGTTCCATCCGTTACGGTCCCTCCCGCAACCGTTCCCTATTTGTAGCGGAACGATATCCTCCCCTTCGTCAAATCATAGGGGGACATCTCCACTTTTACCTTGTCACCGGGAAGGATTTTGATGTAGTGCATCCTCATCTTTCCCGAGATGTGGGCGGTAATGATATGACCGTTGTCGAGTTCCACCCGGAACATCGCATTGGACAACGCTTCGATAATCGTTCCGTCCTTTTCAATAGCAGCCTGTTTTGCCATAGAGTCTTAAATTTTCTTCCATCCGGAAAACTTTTCTCTTCCTCTGCCGGGAACCGTGTTCCGCTGCACAGGTAAAAGAAATCCCGCCCCCGTCATGAAATCGCTTTCTCGATAATTCCGAAATCGGTCAGTACGTCGGGGCCTCCCTTGCGGATAGCCACTGCAAATTCGAAATGGGCCGAAGGTTTGCGGTCTGCGGTACGTACTGTCCATCCGTCCTTCTCGAACACCACCTGCCTGCGCCCCATGTTAATCATGGGTTCGATGCAGATGACCATTCCCTCCTTGAGCAGCGGGCCGCGTCCGCGGGCTCCGTAATTGGGTACCTCCGGGTCTTCATGCATGTCCCTGCCGAGCCCGTGCCCCACCAGTTCGCGCACCACCGAAAAGCCGTTCGATTCGGCATGTTGCTGCACAGCCGCAGAGATATCTCCGACGCGGTTGCCCGCCTTCGCCTGTGCGACACCTTTATAAAGAGCTTCTTTGGTCACTTGCAGTAACTTCGCCACCTGCGAGTCGATACTGCCGACCGCGAACGTATAGGCGGAATCGCCATAGAACCCCTTCATAACGGTGCCACAGTCTACCGAAACTACATCGCCTTCCCTGAGTGCGTAATCCGACGGAATACCGTGCACCACCTGTTCGTTTACAGAGACGCAAAGCGTATTCGGGAATCCGCCGTACCCGAGGAAGCCCGGGACTGCTCCGTGCGAACGGATGAACTCCTCGGCAATGCGATCCAGCTCAAGCGTGGTGACACCCGGAGCCACGTGCTTTGCCACCTCGGCGAGCGTCGCGCTCACCAGTAGGTTGTTCTCACGAAGCAGCCCTATCTCTTCCTCTGTCTTTATCGTTATCATCAGATACCATTAAAACTCATTAAAGCAGCCGTAGCATCAACCGTTGCGGCCTTTCACACGTCCGGTCTTCATCAGACCGTCGTAATGGCGCAGCAGGAGGTAGCTTTCGACCTGCTTGAGAGTGTCGAGAATAACTCCGATGAGAATCAGCAGCGAGGTACCTCCGAAAAAGAGGGAGAACTGCTGGCTGATGCCCAGCTTCGATGCGAACGCCGGCAGAATAGCCACGATAGCAAGGAAGATGGAGCCCGGAAGTGTGATTCTCGTCATGATGGTGTCCAGATAGCGGGAGGTCTCCTTGCCGGGTTTCACACCGGGAATGAAACCGCCGTTACGCTTCAGTTCATCGGCCATCATGTTGGGGTTCACGATAATCGCTGTATAGAAATAAGTGAACAGGATTACCAGTATCGCAAATACGAAGTTGTACCAGAAGCCGGTATAGTTGGCCATTGCAGCGCCTACCTTCCCTCCGAAAAGCATCGGGATGAACATAATCGCCTGGGCGAAAATGATAGGCATCACGTTGGCAGCATTGAGCTTAAGCGGAATGTACTGACGTACGCCGCCGTACTGCTTGTTGCCCACGATACGCTTGGCATACTGTACGGGCACCTTTCTCACGGCCTGCAATACGGAAATCGTGGCCATGAAGACGAGGTAGAGAATGACTATCTCGACAACCAGCATCACCATGCCTCCGACGGCCTCGGCCCAACGCATGTTGAACTCCACCAGAAGCGCCTGGGGCAGGCGGGCGATGATACCCACCATGATGATGAGCGAAATACCGTTACCAAGACCCTTGTCCGTAATCTTCTCACCGAGCCACATGACGAACATGGTGCCGGCGGTAAGTACCACTATCGTGCTGACCTTGAACAGGAAGTTGTCGGGCCCGAGGACGAATGCCTCGCTCGGGAGCTTGTGGTAAAGATTGGCGATATAGGCCGAACCTTGCAACAGGAGCACGATGATGGTAAGGTACCTTGTCCACTGGTTCATTTTGCGGCGTCCACTCTCCCCCTCGCGCTGCATCCGCTGGAAATAGGGTATCACCATACCCACCAGCTGCATGATGATGGAGGCGGAGATGTAGGGCATCACGCCCAATGCGAATATCGACGCGTTGGCGAAAGCACCGCCGGAGAAGATATCCAGCAGGCCGAGCAAACCGGTCCCCGACACCTGGTCGGCGAGCGAAGACAATGCATTGGGATTGATACCGGGAATCACCACAAAACTACCGAACCTATATATAAGAAGAAGGCCCAAAGTATAGAGTATTCTCTTCTTCAGTTCCTCTATCTTAAATATGTTCTGGAATGTTTGGATAAGTTTCTTCACGGTCGTCGAAATATTAGAGTTTTACAACGGAGCCTTCCTTGGCCTCTATAGCCGCCACGGCACTCTTGCTGAAAGCATGGGCCGTAACTTTGACCGCTTTGCTGAGCGTACCGTTACCGAGGATTTTCACGCGGTCGTTTTTCGAAACGTAGCCTCCTTCGATAAGCGTCTCGACATTGACTTCGGTAAGGTTGCCCTTGGTCACGAGCGCATCGATGACGCTCAGATTGATAGGCTTGTATTCGATCCTCTTGAGGTTGGTAAAACCGTACTTGGGCAAGCGCCTCTGCAGAGGCATCTGGCCGCCCTCGAAACCGAGCTTGCGCGAATAGCCCGAACGCGACTGGGCACCCTTGTGGCCACGAGTGGAAGTACCGCCGCGCCCGGAACCCTGTCCGCGGCCAATCCGTCTGTCGTGATGGGTCGAGCCTTCTGCGGGTTTAAGATTATTCAGATTCATCGTTATGTTGTTTTTTAATTTACAAACCGTTTTGCCGCCTTCCTCCTGTACGGGACAACTTCCTTGCAAGAATCCGGCGCACAATCCGCCGCAGGCCGGATGCCTGCCTACAGCAACCATCCTCCGCAACGGATACCTCCTATTTCGCCGCTTCTACACGGACGAGGTGCTTCACCTTTTCGAGCATCCCCATGATGATGGCGGAATCTTCGTGTTCCACGGTCTGGTTCATCTTGTGGAGTCCGAGCGCGTCGAGGTTCCTCTTTTGACGTTCGGTAGCGCCGATACGGCTGCGTACCTGAGTGATTTTCAATTTTGCCATAACGCTTTCGTATTAACCGTTAAACACTTTACTGAGCGAAATGCCGCGGGCCTGTGCCACGGTATGCGCATCGCGAAGTTCGGTAAGCGCGCCTATGGTCGCCTTCACGAGGTTGTGGGGGTTGGACGAACCCTTGCTCTTGGCGAGGATGTTCTTGATACCCACGCTCTCGAACACGGCACGCATGGCACCGCCGGCTATCACTCCCGTACCGGGGGCAGCCGGACGCACGATAACCTGCGAACCGCCGAAACGGTATTCCTGGAAATGAGGAATGGTCCCGTTGATTATCGGTATCTTCACGAGGTTCTTCTTGGCATCCTCCACGCCCTTCGCAATGGCGGCGGTAACTTCGCTGGCCTTGCCCAGCCCGTAGCCTACCACGCCGTTTTCGTTGCCTACCACAACAATCGCGGAAAAGCTGAATGTACGACCGCCCTTCGTCACTTTCGTGACGCGCTGTATGCTCACGAGCCTGTCCTTGAGCTCGAGGTCGCTCGTTCTTACTTTCTTTATGTTGGTATTTGACATAATCGCTTAAAATTTAAGTCCGCCTTCCCTTGCGGCGTCGGCCAACTGTTTAACTCGTCCGTGGTAAAGGTAACCGTTGCGGTCGAAAGATACCATCGTGATGCCCTTGGCTGCGGCACGCTCTGCTGCGAGCTTGCCGACGATGGCCGCCTCCTGACACTTGTTGATGCCCTTCATCTGTTCGGCAACCTCCTTGTCCAGCGAAGATGCCGACGCCAAGGTAACCCCGCGCAGGTCGTCTATGAACTGAACGTAAATCTGCTTGTTACTCCTGAACACGGTCATACGAGGCCTCTCGGCGGTTCCGCTCACTTTTTTGCGGACACGCATCTTAATCCTGTTGCGTCTTTCTATCTTATTAATTGACATAGCCTTACGTTTTTACTATTTAGCATTAGCGCTCTTACCAGCCTTGCGGCGGAGCTCTTCACCCACGAAGCGGATACCCTTGCCCTTGTACGGTTCCGGTTTGCGGAACGAACGTATCTTGGCGGCAACCTGACCGATAAGCTGTTTGTCGCAACTCTTGAGGATTAAAATAGGAGCGTTCTTCTTCTCCTGAATAACTTCGGCCTTCACCTCCGGCGGCAGCATGAAGAAGATATCATGCGAGAAGCCGAGGGAGAATTCGATAATCTGTCCTTTGACCTCGGCCTTGTAACCGACGCCGATGAGCTCCTGCCTTATTTCGTATCCCTTCGATACGCCGACCACCATGTTATGGATAAGCGCACGGTAGAGACCATGCATGGAGCGGTGGCGGGGCTGGTCCGTAGGACGTGTCACTGTCAATACGTTCCCCTCTACGGCGACCTTGATGTCCGGGTCTACCTTCTGGCTCAGTTCGCCCAGAGGTCCTTTCACGCTTACCACGTTCTTATCGGATACCGTCACGGTAACCCCGGCGGGCAGGTTTACAGGTAATTTTCCAATCCTTGACATTGTTCTTTTATTTTGCTTGGTTTGCGAAAGCGCCCGAAGATATCTTCGCTTCTGCGGAGGCACATCCTCCCGACACACCGGCAGATTCTCCCGCGGAAAATATCTCGCGGCCCTTCCGTTTTAGTAGATATAACACAATACTTCCCCGCCTACGTTCTCCTCGCGGGCACGCTTGTCGGTCATGATGCCCTTCGGAGTGGAGACGATGGCGATACCGAGACCGTTGAGCACCTTCGGCATCTCCTTCGCACCCGCATAGCGGCGCAGGCCCGGACGGCTCACCCGCTCCAGTCCCTTGATTGCATTGACCTTGGTCTGGGGGTTGTACTTGAGGGCTATCTTGATGGTAGCATGCCCCCTCTCGTCTTCCCCGAATTTGTACGCAAGGATATACCCCTGATCGTACAGAATCTTGGTAATTTCCTGCTTAATTTTTGAACCGGGAGCTTCAACCACCTTGTGGTTGGCTTTCACCGCGTTTCTAATTCTTGTCAGAAAATCCGCAATTGGATCTGTCATAATGATTTAGAAGTTAAAAATTAAAGTTTCATCATTCGGCACCTGCATCGCTACTGCGGAAACAGCACAAGCGGAGCATTCCGCCCGCCGTACTGCAGATAGACACAAGCCACCTATTTATCATATAATGTGGATTTTACGGATATTCCGGGCGGATGTCCTCCCGGAAAATATCCGTTAGTCCACAAAAAGACCGCACAAAAGTACACTTTTATCGGCACAATTCACTATTCCCGAGCGTAAAAAAAGCGTAAATCCTCCATTTCGGTCCGCTTCCGTCTCTCCTGCCGAGCGCTCCGGGAACTCCCGGCCACTCCTCCGGCGACGGCTCCGCATTGCGGAAACCGGCCGGTGGCAGCGCTCCTACCAGGAAGCCTTCTTCACTCCGGGGATGAGCCCTTTGGAAGCCATCTCGCGGAACTGGATACGGCTGATACCGAACTGGCGCATGTATCCTTTCGGACGTCCGGTAATCATGCAGCGGTTGTGCAGACGGATGGGGTTCGAGTTGCGCGGGAGCTTGCTCAAACCCTCCTGGTCACCGGCCGCCTTGAGGGCAGCGCGCTTCTCAGCATACCTGTTCACGAGTTTCTGGCGTTTTACCTCGCGGGCTTTCATCGATTCTTTTGCCATATCGAATGTCTGTTATTTTCATGTGCCCACCCCGGCACCGGCATCGAGCCGTTCCGGGGAGTGCCCACAATATTCGTTAGTTCTTTTTTGCGTTTTTGAACGGCAGGCCGAATTCCCGGAGCAGCGCATAAGCTTCCTCATCGCTCTTCGCACTGGTCACGAACGTAATCTCCATACCGAATATCTTGGTAATCTTGTCGATGTCGATTTCCGGGAAGATTATCTGTTCGGCAACACCGAGGGTATAGTTCCCCTTGCCGTCGAACTTCTCGTTGATGCCCTTGAAGTCGCGGATACGCGGCAGGGCAACGGCGATAAGCCTTTCGAGGAACTCGTACATCCTGTCCGACCGGAGGGTCACCATCACGCCGATGGGCATGCCCTTACGGAGCTTGAAGTTCGAAATGTCCTTCCTCGACTTGGTGGTAACGGCCTTCTGACCGGTGATGAGGGAGAGCTCCTCGGCAGCCACTTCGATGAGCTTCTTGTCGGCAACAGCCTGGCCCATTCCCTGGTTTACCACTATCTTCTGGAGCCTGGGTACCTGCATGATGCTCTTGTAACCGAACTCCTTCATCAGGGCAGGAACTATCTGCTCCCTGTAATTCGTCTTGAGTGTAGGTGTGTACGTTGCCATTATTTAATCTCCTCCCCTGACTTTTTAGCGTAACGAACTAATTTACCTTTCTCACCTGCACGGCGTCCCACACGGGTCGGTGCACCCGTCTTGGGGTCGGCCAGCATCAGGTTCGATATGTGGATGGGAGCCTCCTGCTCAATGATTCCACCCTGGGGGTGTGCAGAGTTGGGTTTGGTGTGCTTCTTGACCATGTTGAAACCCTCGACGATAGCCCGCTGGTTCTTCACATCGACCTCAAGCACGCGGCCCGTTTTCTCCTTGCTCTTGCTTTCACCGGCAATCACATAGACGGTGTCCCCTTTCTTGATATGTAATTTTGCTGACATTTTCCTGTTTGTTTCTTGTTCCGCACCGCTGTACTGCCGTTTCCGCTCCCTGCGCCGAAGCGCCGTTCGCACTTGTCGGCCGACCGCCGCGCTAAACTAAAATGAATAATCAGTTCTACAATACTTCGGGTGCAAGAGAGATAATCTTCATGTACTGGTCGCGGAGTTCGCGTGCCACCGGCCCGAAGATACGGGTGCCTCTCATTTCTCCCTGGTTGTTCAGAAGTACCACGGCATTGTCGTCGAAACGAATATAAGAGCCGTTCGCGCGCCTTATCTCCTTCTTGGTCCTTACGACGACGGCCTTGGAAACCGTCCCCTTCTTGATATCCCCCGAAGGCGTAGCGCTTTTCACGCTAACCACTATCTTGTCGCCTATCGTGGCGTAACGCTTGCGCGTTCCGCCCAGCACGCGGATGCAAAGAACCTCTTTCGCACCGCTGTTGTCGGCTACTGTAAGTCTGCTTTCCTGTTGTATCATGACTATTTAGCTCTTTCTATTATTTCAACCAACCTCCAACGTTTCGTCTTGCTCAGCGGACGGGTCTCCATGATACGGACGGTATCGCCCTCATTGCACGTATTGGTATCGTCCTGAGCGGTGAACTTGGTCGTCTTGTTCACGAACTTGCCGTAGATAGGGTGTTTAACCTTCCTCTTAACTGCCACCACAATGGATTTGTCCATTTTATTGCTGACAACCACCCCGATTCTTTCTTTTCTGAGATTCCTTTCCATAGTAGCGGTAATTATTTGTTCATCTTTTCATGCAGAATGGTCATCATGCGTGCGATATCGCGGCGTGCCTTCTTGATGTTCTGCGGATTCTCTATCTGAGAGACTGCATGCGTCACCTTCAACTTGTTCAGATTCGCCTTTTCAGCCTCAATGCGCTCCTGCAGGTCTGCCACGGAGAGCTCCTTAATCTCTACTGCTTTCATGGTCTATCTGTTAGTTTTGGTTTTCGGTATAGTCCCTTCTTACGACGAACTTGGTTGCGATGGGGAGCTTCTGCGCACCCAGACGGAGTGCCTCCTGAGCGACTTCCAACGGCACCCCTTCGGCCTCTATGAGGATACGGCCGGGGGTAACGGGAGCCACGAACCCTTCGGGCGAACCTTTACCCTTACCCATACGTACCTCGGCAGGCTTCTTGGTGATGGGCTTGTCCGGGAAAATCCTTATCCATATCTGACCTTCACGCTTCATGTAACGCACGATAGCCTGACGGGCCGCCTCAATCTGGCGTCCGGTAATCCAGGTAGAGTCGAGCGCCTTGATTCCGAAAGAGCCGAACGCAAGCTGGTTACCCCTCTGGGCAAGACCTTTCATGCGCCCCTTCTGCATCCTTCTGTATTTGGTCTTTTTTGGCTGTAACATTGTTATTTCTGTTTTTTAATTGTTGCATTTAATCGGTTCGGCTCCGCATCGGCCCTCAGCCTTTCCGCTCCGTAGCGCGGAGCGTTCCGCATCGGACCCTGCCGGATACCGGCCGGCGACATTAACGTGCCGGACGGTCGCCTCCCCTTCTCTTCCTGTTACCGTCACGCTTGCCGCGCGGACCGCGGTCATCCCTGCGGCCGCCATCACCCGTACCGGAGAACGAGCTTGCGCCCGATATCTCGAACAGGTCGCGCTTACCATATACTTCGCCGGTACAAATCCACACCTTCACGCCGAGAATACCCACCTTGGTGATGGCTTCGGCCAGTGCGTAATCGACATCGGCACGGAAAGTATGCAACGGGATACGTCCCTCCTTGTAGGTTTCGCTGCGGGCCATCTCGGCGCCGCCCACACGGCCGGATATCTGTATCTTGATGCCCTCGGCTCCCATACGCATGGTCGATGCGATAGCGGTCTTCACGGCACGGCGGTACGATACGCGGCCTTCGAGCTGGCGGGCGATGTTGTTGGCGACAATCACCGCATCCACCTCCGGACGCTTCACCTCGAAGATGTTTATCTGCACCTCCTTGCCGGTGAGTTTCTTAAGCTCTTCTTTCAGCTTGTCAACTTCCTGGCCGCCCTTGCCGATGATGATACCGGGGCGTGCGGTCGAGATGGTAACGGTGACGAGCTTCAGCGTCCTTTCTATGATAATCTTCGAGATACTTGCCTTGGCCAGACGGGCGTTCAAGTATTCGCGGATTTTAGCATCCTCCACCAGCTTGGACGAGAAGTCTTTCCCACCGTACCAGTTGGAGTCCCAGCCGCGGATTACGCCGAGGCGGTTAGCTATCGGATTTACTTTCTGTCCCATCTTAGTTCGCTTTTTCTTCGGTTATCTTTTTATCTACTACAATCGTAACGTGGTTGGAACGCTTGCGGATACGGTGTGCGCGCCCCCGAGGAGCGGGTTGTATCCTCTTGAGAATGCGTGCGCTGTCGACCATAATCTCCTTTACGTAAAGGGTATTGTCTTCAAGTCTTTCGCCCTCGTTCTTCGCTTCCCAGTTCGCAATAGCCGAACGGAGCAGCTTCTCCAACCTGATGGAAGCCTCTTTCTTGGAGTAACGCAGCAGTGCCAGCGCCCGGTTCACCTCGACGCCGCGGATGGTATCCGCAACGATACGCATTTTGCGCGGGGAGGTCGGGCAGTCACGCAGGGAGGCAATGGCTATCTGCTTCTTCTCGGCCTTCATCCTCTCGGCCATTTCATGTTTTCTCGAGCCCATTTCCTACTTATTTTTTTCTGTTACCGGCGTGACCGCGGAAGTTGCGCGTCGGCGCGAACTCACCGAGTTTGTGGCCTACCATATTCTCTGTTACATAAACCGGGATGAACTTGTTCCCGTTGTGGACGGCGATGGTCTGCCCCACGAAATCGGGGGAAATCATGCTTGCCCTCGACCAGGTCTTGATGACGCTTTTCTTACCGCCCTCGTTCTGCGCAATGACGCGCTTTTCGAGTTTCGGTTCGATATATGGTCCTTTTTTTAATGAACGACTCATTATGCTACTATTTTTTACCTTTTAAATTTTCCTTTTTGTTCAGGCAAGGCGCTCATGCGGCCCTACTTTTTCCTTGAAATAATGAACTTCGAGGTAGTCTTTTTCGGGTTGCGGGTCTTGTAGCCTTTGGCGAGCAAACCTTTGCGCGAACGCGGGTGCCCACCCGAGGAACGGCCCTCGCCACCACCCATGGGGTGGTCTACCGGGTTCATGGTGACACCGCGGTTGTGCGGCCTGCGGCCCAGCCAGCGGCGGCGGCCGGCTTTACCGTGCTGTTCGAGGCTGTGGTCGGGGTTCGACACGACGCCTACGGTTGCGCGGCACGTGGTCAGCACCATGCGGGTTTCACCCGAAGGGAGTTTGATAATAGCATATTTACCTTCGCGGGCGAGAAGCTGCGCGTAAGTACCGGCGCTGCGTGCCATGGCGGCACCCTGACCGGGATAGAGTTCTATGGCGTGTATCACCGTACCGAGCGGTATCTCGGCCAGCGGAAGTGTGTTGCCCACTTCGGGAGCGACACCCGAACCGCTCACGATGGTCTGCCCCACCTTGAGGCCGTTCGGAGCGAGGATGTAGCTCTTTTCGCCGTTGGCATAGACGATGAGCGCGATGCGGGCCGAACGGTTCGGGTCGTACTCGATGGCCTTCACCGTGGCAGGCATTCCGTCGTTGGTCCGCTTGAAGTCGATGATACGGTACATCTGCTTGTGGCCGCCGCCGCGGTAGCGGACGGTCATCTTGCCGTTGCTGTTGCGGCCGCCGGTGCTCTTTTTCGGTTCGAGCAACGACTTTTCGGGAGCGCTCTTGGTAACCTCCTCAAACGTTCCGGCGATTTTATGTCTTGTACCCGGAGTAACGGGTTTGAACTTTCTTACTGCCATCTCTCTTAGATATTACTGTAAAAATCAATGGTATCTCCCTCCTTCAGGGTTACAATCGCCTTCTTGAAGTGGTTCGAGCGCCCTTCGAGGAGACCGCTCTTGGTATAACGGCTCTTCTCCTTGCCCATGTAGTTCACGGTATTCACATCCGTAACCACGACACCGTACATATCCTCCACGGCCTGGCGAATCTGAATCTTGTTAGCCCTGCGGTCCACTATGAAGGCGAAGCGGTTGAGCTTCTCGCCCTGCGCGGTCATCTTCTCGGTAAGTACCGGCCTGATAATAATCTGCATTTCCATGATTCTCCTAAGCTAACATTTCGTTGATTACATTGACCGCCCCCTCGGCAATCAGTACGCTCGAAGCGTTCATCACGTCGTAGGTATTGAGGTTTGCGGCAGGGATTACCTTTACGTTCTGAAGGTTGCGTGCCGACAGCAGGATATTCCGGTTCGATTCCGGAAGAACGACCAGTATCTTCTTGTCGCTCACTTTGAGACCATTCATCATGGCTACGATGGTCTTGGTACGCGGAGCCTCGATAGCGAAATCCTCCACGACCTTGATGGCTTCGTCCTTCATTTTATAAGAGAGTGCGCTGCGGCGGGCCAGCCTCTTGAGCTTCTTGTTGAGCTTGAAGCTGTAGTCGCGCGGCACGGGACCGAATACGCGGCCTCCGCCGGGGAAGAGCGGCGAAAGGATGCTGCCCGAACGGGCGCCGCCGGTACCTTTCTGGCGTTTCAGTTTGCGGGTCGAACCTGCGACTTCGTTGCGCTGTTTCGACTTGTGTGTACCCTGGCGTGCATTGGCGAGATATTGCTTCACGTCCAGGTATATAGCGTGGTCGTTAGGCTCCACGCCGAAGACCGTATCCTCGAGGACTACTTTCTTGGCGGTCTCCTCTCCTGAGGTCTTGTAAACAGTTAATTCCATCTCCTACTTCTCGATTAATAAATAAGAACCCTTTGCTCCCGGGATTGAACCCTTCACGAGGATAAGGTTATTTTCGGGAATTACCTTGAGAACCTTCAGGTTAAGGACTTTAACCTGCGTACCGCCCGCCTGGCCGGGAAGCCTCTTGCCTTTGAACACCCTCGAAGGATACGAAGATGCACCGAGCGAACCCGGTTTGCGCTGACGGTTGTGCTGACCGTGTGTCTGTCCGCCCACACCTGCAAAGCCATGGCGCTTTACGACGCCCTGATAACCTTTTCCTTTGGAGATGCCCGTCACATCCACCCATTCGCCGTCGGCAATGGAATCCACCGTGATGGTATCACCAAGGTTCACTTCATGGAAATCCCTGAACTCCGCCACCTTGCGTTTGGGAGTCGTACCTGCTTTCGCGAAGTGTCCTGACAGACTTTTGCTGGTGTGTTTTTCGCTTTTGTCGTCATAGGCAATCTGAACCGCTTCGTAGCCATCCTTCTCCACGGTTTTGATTTGCGTAACTACACAGGGACCAGCTTCGATAACAGTGCATGGTATATTCTTACCCTCGGCACTGAAAACGGAAGTCATTCCGATTTTTTTTCCAATTAGTCCTGACATTTTAGTCGTCTGATTACTTGTTACTTGGTGTTGTTATGAATCTTTTGCGTATATTCTCTCTTCCGGTCTGCGGTTTACCCGGACCCGGCACGGCACTCGCGGCGGTTCCGTACGCACGCCGTACGTTTCATGCGAAGCCTCCCGCCAGGCAGGCTCCGCACGTTCCGCCGGCTCCGGTCAGACCTTAATCTCGACCTCGACACCCGACGGCAGCTCCAGTTTCATGAGCGCGTCGATGGTTTTGGGCGTGGAGCTGTAAATGTCCAATATCCGCTTGAAGGTGGAGAGCTGGAACTGCTCGCGTGCCTTCTTGTTGACGAACGTCGAACGGTTTACCGTAAAAATCTGCTTCTGGGTAGGCAGCGGTATCGGACCGCTCACCACGGCACCCGTACCCTTTACGGTCTTCACAATCTTTTCAGCCGATTTATCGACCAGATTGTGGTCGTAAGATTTAAGCTTTATTCTGATTTTTTGGCTCATATCGTTAGAACCTTAATTTTAATTGTTATTCAAATTGTCTGTAAAGGGTTACTCCACGTCTTTCCGGCGTCCGGCATTCTTCTCGATAATCTCCTTGGCGATGTTGGCGGGTACCTCCTCGAAGTGCGAGAACTCCATGGAGGACGTCGCACGACCCGAAGAGAGCGTCCTGAGCACGGTCACGTAACCGAACATCTCCGAGAGGGGCACCTTCGCCTTGATGGCACGGGCATTGCCCTTCTGCTCCATACCGGATACCTGTCCGCGGCGTTTGTTCAGGTCGCCTATGATATCGCCCATGTACTCCTCGGGAGTCACCACCTCTACGGACATCACCGGCTCCTTGATGACCGGCCGGGCCTTCACGCCTGCGGCACGGAACGCATTACGGGCAGCGATTTCGAAAGAGAGCGAGTCGGAGTCCACCGGGTGGAACGAACCGTCGCGGAGAATCACCTTCATGCTGTCCACGCCGAACCCTGCGAGCGGGCCGTTGGCCATGGCAGCCGTAAAGCCCTTCTGCACCGAGGGAATATACTCCTTCGGAATGTTACCGCCCTTCACCTCGTCGATGAACTGGAGTCCGGTAACGCCCTCGTCGGCCGGACCGAGCTGGAATACGATGTCGGCGAACTTACCGCGGCCGCCCGACTGCTTCTTGAACACTTCGCGATGTTCCACGGGAGCGGTCAACGCTTCCTTGTAATTCACCTGAGGCTGTCCCTGGTTGATTTCCACGCCGAACTCGCGTTTCAGACGGTCCACGATGATATCGAGGTGAAGCTCGCCCATACCGCGTATGATGGTCTGGCCGTTCTCCTCGTCGGTCTCCACCGTGAAGGTCGGGTCCTCCTCGGCCAGCTTGCCGAGTGCGACGCCGAGTTTGTCGAGGTCTTTCTGCGTCTTGGGCTCTACCGCCAGACCGATTACCGGTTCGGGGAAGGTCATGGATTCGAGAATTATCGGAGCCTTCTCATCGCAGAGCGTATCGCCCGTGCGTACATCCTTGAAACCGACTACGGCACAGATGTCACCGGCACCCACCGTTTCAAGCGGATTCTGCTTGTTGGAGTGCATCTGGTAGATACGGCTGATACGCTCCTTCTTGCCCGACCGGGAGTTGAACACGTAGCTTCCCGCATCGAGCTTGCCCGAATAGACGCGCACGAAAGCGAGGCGGCCCACATAGGGGTCGGTGGCTATCTTGAACGCGAGGGCGCAGAAAGGTTCCGATTCCGACGGATGGCGTACCACCTCTTCGCCGGTAGCGGGATTCACACCCTTGATGGCTTCGATATCGAGCGGCGAGGGCAGGAACGCCACGACGGAGTCGAGCAACAGCTGCACACCCTTGTTCTTAAACGAGGAGCCGCAGAGCATCGGTACGATGGTCATCTCGATGGTCGCCTTGCGGATGGCTGCTTTCAGCTCTTCGGGGGTTATCGAATCCGGGTCCTCGAAGAACTTCTCCATCAGGGCCTCGTCCACGGTAGCGACCTCTTCGATGAGTTTCGCACGGTATTCCTCCACCTCGGCCTTCATGTTGGCCGGAACCTCCTCGTAGGTATAGTTAACGAGTTCGTTCTTCTTGGCATCGTCGTATATGAGCGCCCTATTATATATAAGGTCTATCACGCCGGCGAACTTGTCCTCGGCTCCGATAGGCAGGGCGATGGGCACCGCATTGGCTCCGAGGCGCTCCTTCACCTGTGCGCATACGGCCAGGAAGTCGGCACCGGTACGGTCCATCTTGTTGACGTAACCGATACGGGGCACATTGTATTTGTCGGCCTGGCGCCATACGGTTTCGGACTGGGGTTCCACGCCGCCGACTGCACAGAAGGTAGCCACGGCACCGTCGAGCACACGGAGCGAACGCTCCACCTCCACGGTAAAGTCCACGTGTCCGGGAGTGTCGATGAGGTTGATTTGATAGGTCTTGTCCTCATAACGCCAGAAAGCGGTGGTGGCGGCGGAGGTAATGGTAATACCCCTCTCCTGTTCCTGCACCATCCAGTCCATCGTGGCGGCCCCTTCGTGCACCTCGCCGATTTTGTGCGTCTTGCCAGTGTAGAAAAGGATACGTTCGGACGTCGTGGTTTTACCGGCATCGATGTGGGCCATGATGCCTATGTTGCGTGTAAATTTAAGGTCTTTTGCCATATGATTGCAGCCTCCTAAAATCTAAAGTGAGCAAACGCCTTGTTGGCCTCGGCCATACGGTGCATCTCCTCTTTCCGTTTAAAGGCAGCGCCTTCCTGGTTGTAGGCAGCTATTATCTCGGCCGACAGCTTCTCGGCCATGGATTTCCCGGCGCGTTTACGAGAATAAAGGACAAGATTCTTCATCGAAAGGGAAATCTTGCGCTCGGGCCTCACTTCGGTAGGAACCTGGAACGTGGCACCACCGATGCGGCGGGATTTCACCTCCACCTGCGGTGTGATATTTTCCAATGCCTGCTTCCAAATCTCCAGAGGAGCCTTGTCCGCGTCCTTCATCTTCTCGCCGACGATATCCAACGCATCGTAGAATATCGTGTAAGCAATACTCTTCTTACCATCCACCATCAGGTTGTTTACAAACCTTGTCACAAGTACGTCGTTGAACTTGGGATCCGGAAGTAGAATTCGCTTTTTAGGCTTAGCTTTTCTCATTTTATTTAAAAATTCTTCGTTTGTTTGGCGGCGCCTCGTTTGTCGATTCCCTGCGTCACGCGCCCGGCACCGGAAGCCGCGTCCGCATCACGAAAAGTACGGGCCGCTATTTCTTCTTGGCGGGAGCAGCGCCTGCCTTGGGCCTCTTCGCACCGTATTTGGAGCGACGCTGGCGACGGCCGTCCACACCTGCCGAGTCGAGCGCACCGCGCACGAGGTGGTAACGTACACCGGGGAGGTCCTTCACACGGCCTCCGCGCACGAGCACGATGGAGTGTTCCTGCAGGTTATGCCCCTCTCCGGGAATATAGGCATTCACCTCTTTCTGGTTGGTCAGCTTCACCCTGGCGACCTTACGCATTGCAGAGTTAGGCTTCTTGGGTGTGGTGGTGTACACACGCACGCACACGCCGCGCCTCTGCGGACATGCGTCGAGTGCCGGAGCCTTGCTCTTGTCCTCCATCTGCACCCGTCCTTTCCGAACTAACTGTTGAATAGTTGGCATCTTTAAAACTTTTGTCCTTTAGTTTGAGTAACTTAACTGTTGTTTTCTCGTAATTCCGCAATCAAAACGGAGTGCAAATATAGGCAAAATTTCCGAAACGGTATATGAAGCGACAACTTTTTTCACCTGTTTCGGCCGGATTTACAGCGTTTTTCACGTCTGCCGCCCCTTTGCGCTATTCTTTTTGCTTATCGTTTTTTTAAACGCATAGAAAATACACATTTAAGAAACAGAAACATACAACGTAAACACATGATTGAAAACAACATACCTGCACACAGCATGGAATCCGCACCTGAAAACCGCCAGCGTCCCGCATGAGCGCGCAATGGCCTGCCGGATGTCCGTGTTCGAACGGGGCATAACGTACCGCACTCCTGCGGAATGAACCGATTTCCAAAACGAAAAAAGGATGCAAAAAGAGAGGAGCGACCGCCCACTGCGAAGCAGACGCTTTCCGAGCCGACACAGACCGGAATAACCATCGGCCGCCGCGTCATGTATGTAAATGCGATTACCCTCCGGTAGCGGAAAGCCGGGTACCGGGACTTCTCCGGAATACCCGCTGCGTGATTCCGTTGGGATTCGAACCCAAGACCCACAGCTTAGAAGGCTGTTGCTCTATCCAACTGAGCTACGGAACCTTATCGATAGAACCCCTGCGGCCTCAAGGTCCGCAAAGGTCCACAAAAGTAATGCTTTTCCGCCACTTGTGCAAATAGGGCCGTAATCGGGGCGATGAAGCAGGACACAGGAGTACGAAACGACCCTGCCAAAACAAGTAGGATATCCGTCAAAGACCCTCTTTCCGGTATTGCCGCGGCGTCATCCCCGTATGATGCCTGAAATACTGCACGAACACCGAGGGACTCGAAAAATTGAGCTCTTCGGATATCTGAAGAACGGTCCGGTCGGTCGTCTTCAACTGCCTTTTGATTTCAATCACCACCACCTCGTCAATCCAGTCGGATATCGAACGGCCTGTAATACGCTTCACCGCCCCGGAAAGGTATTTCGGTGTGCGGTTCATTCGGGAAGCATAAAACTTCACGCTCCGTTCCCTGCGGTAGTGACGCGACAGGAGGACGAAAAAATCGTCGGTCAGCTGTTCGTTCCGAGGCTTGGCGACATGCGAGGCCGTCCCCGCTTCCCGACGGTACACTTCACAGAGTTTCAACATCAGCGCATAGAGCAACGCCTTGGCTATCTCCTCGCGGTAGACGCCCGTTTCGGAGGCATACTGCTTCTCAAGGAAACGGTAATATACCGTCAATCCATCCATCTCCTCCGCAGAAGCCCGCACCACAGGCATGGTGCGGGCCATACTCAGTATTTCGATATCGACCGGCGAAGGAAACTCCAATACCAGTTCCAGCGACATCGCTACCGTGTGCCGTTCCAAATCCTCCGAAGCCCCGCCGTGCTCCACCAACTGATTCGGCGACAGCAGGACGACCGTGCCGGGAACGACGGAATAAGCCTTCCCGTTCACACGGATTTCCTCGCTGCCCCGTAGACAGAGCCCCAGAATAAAGCCGTCGAGAATAAACGGTGTCTCGCCGTGGTAAAAATGCTCCGCTCTGTCGTGCAGGGAGAAGCGGACACCTGCCCCGACCGAAACCTCCTTTTCCTGCGACGGCTCGCCCGCCGCCATTCCGTACAAATCTCCATCAGGTTCCATGTCCGTTCAATCCGACCTTTTACACATTTTTTCTCCCGTAAACATAACGATATTTTTCCATATGTACACCATTTTTGCAGCCGACAAGCAGATTCCGGCCGAACGGAACAGCGTTCCCAAAACGACAGGGGCCGATGCCGGAAGGCAAAATCCCTACCCGACGGCAATGCAGCTGCGGAGCGGTACGACAAGCTATTCCGACTCCGCAGTCTCCCGGGCCCGAAAACTGCAAAACGAACCAAACGCACAGAAACGACATGACACAAAACGCGAACGGGCCGCACCTGACCGGCCTGACCGACCGCGAGGTGGAGGAGAGCCGGCGACAGCACGGCCAAAACCTGCTCACCCCGCCTAAACGCCCCTCCATGTGGAGGCTCTATCTCGAAAAGTTCAAAGACCCCGTCATCAAGGTACTGCTCGTAGCGGCCTGCTTCTCGCTGGTCATCTCCGTCATCGAGGGCGAATACGCCGAAACGATAGGCATCTTCTTCGCCATCTTTCTGGCGACGGGCATCGGCTTCTGGTTCGAGTACGACGCCAACCGGAAATTCGACCTGCTAAACACTGTGGGCGAAGAGACGCCCGTATCGGTCGTCCGCAACGGGAAAATCCGGGAAATTCCCCGCAAGGATATCGTAGTGGGCGACATCGTCATCCTCAACACCGGCGAAGAGGTTCCCGCGGACGGCACGCTGCTCGAAGCCGTCTCGCTGCAGATAAACGAATCGAATCTGACAGGGGAACTCATGGTAAACAAGACGGTCGAGGAGACGGCCTTCGACGCCGAAGCGACCTATCCCTCCAACGCCGTCATGCGCGGCACGACGGTCACCGACGGCCACGGCGTCATGCGGGTGGAGCGCGTCGGAGATGCGACCGAAATCGGGAAAGTAGCCCGGCAGGCGACCGAACAGGGAACCGAACGGACACCGCTGAACATCCAGCTTTCGCGGCTGGCGAAGCTGATTGGGCGGGCGGGTTTCACCATTGCGATACTCACCTTCCTCATCTTTACGGGCAAGGACCTCTACGCCTATCTCTCCGTCCACACGGTGACGGGCTGGGAGCAGTGGCTCGACATCGCCAACATCGTCCTGAAATACTTCATGATGGCCGTGACGCTCATCGTCGTGGCCGTTCCGGAAGGGCTGCCCATGAGCGTTACTCTCAGCCTTGCGCTCAACATGCGGCGCATGCTCCGGACAAACAACCTCGTGCGCAAGATGCACGCCTGCGAAACGATGGGAGCGATTACGGTCATCTGCACCGACAAGACGGGCACCTTGACACAGAACCTGATGCAGGTCTATGAAACGCAGCTCGACGAGACATGCCCCGACATCGTCGCCGAAGGCATCGCGGCCAACTCGACGGCCTTCCTGGAGGAGAAAGGCGAAGGGGAACGACCCGCGGGGGTCGGAAACCCGACGGAGGTGGCGCTGCTGCTGTGGCTGCAAGGCCGCGGAAGGGACTACATGGCGCTCCGTTCGCAGGCCCGGGTGCTCGACCAGCTCACCTTCTCCACCGAACGCAAATACATGGCGACGCTCGTGGAGTCGCCTGTTGCGGGGAGCCGCGTACTCTACGTCAAGGGGGCGCCCGAAATCGTGATGAGCAGGTGTACGCTGGACGAAGCCCGGAAAAGAGAGTACGAAGAGGCACTGCTCGCCTACCAGAACAAGGCCATGCGTACCCTCGGACTGGCCTACAAGGTCATTCCAGCCGATGCTCCAACCGACTGTGCGGAGCTCGTCGCCGCAGGAGGGCTCACCTTCCTGGGCATCTTCGCCATCAGCGACCCGATACGTCCCGATGTCCCCGATGCCGTCCGGCAGTGCCAATCGGCCGGGATAGCGGTCAAGATAGTGACCGGCGACACACCCGGCACGGCAACCGAAATAGCCCGCCAGATAGGGCTCTGGACACCGGAGGACACCGACCGCAACCGCATCACGGGAGCCGAATTCGCCGCGCTGAGCGACGAGGAGGCGCTTGACCGGGTACTCGACCTGAAAGTGATGAGCCGTGCACGCCCCATGGACAAACAGCGGCTCGTACAACTGCTCCAGCAAAAGGGAGCGGTGGTAGCCGTTACGGGCGACGGTACGAATGACGCCCCGGCACTTAACCACGCCCAGGTGGGCCTTTCGATGGGCACGGGTACTTCGGTGGCCAAGGAGGCGAGCGACATCACCCTGCTCGACGACTCGTTCCGCAGCATCGCCACGGCCGTCATGTGGGGGCGTTCGCTCTACAAGAACATCCAGCGGTTCATCGTCTTCCAGCTCACCATCAACATCGTGGCGCTGTTGAGCGTCCTGCTGGGCGCCTTCTTCGGCACGGCGCTGCCGCTCACCGTCACGCAGATGCTCTGGGTGAACCTCATCATGGATACTTTCGCCGCCATGGCGCTGGCCTCCATACCTCCGAGCCCGGACGTAATGGCCGAGAAGCCCCGCAAACAAAGCGATTTCATCATCACGCCCGCCATGCGCAATGCCATCCTCGGCGTCGGCATCGCTTTCATCGTCCTCCTCATGGGGCTGCTGGCCTGGATGAACGCCCTCCCCGGCGGCATGGATACCCACCGGCTGACGGTCTTTTTCACCGTATTCGTCATGCTGCAATTCTGGAACCTCTTCAACGCAGGCGTCTTCGGCACCGACCACTCCGTCTTCCGGGACGCTTCGCGGGCGAAGGGACTGCTCTGGACCGCCCTGCTGATACTCGCCGGCCAGATAATCATCGTCACGTTCGGAGGCGAAGTATTCCGGACGGAACCGCTGCCGCTGCACGAATGGCTCCTCATCACGGCAGGCACCTCGCTCGTGCTGTGGGCAGGAGAGGCGTGGCGGGCCGTCGCACGGGCACGGCACCGGAAACAGACGGCCCGGTAGTCCCTCTCCGCAACCGGTACCGCAGGAAGTTATTCCCCCGGAGCGTTTGGCAGTTCGGCAAAAACTCCTTACATTTGCAGGCCGTTTCGTGAAAACGGCAGGACAACAACGATTGTTAATCTAACACATTCAAACAAATGCCTGTAAAAATCAGACTTGCGCGCCACGGTAAGAAAGGCTACGCCTTTTATCATATCGTTGTCGCAGACAGCAGGGCGCCACGCGATGGCAAGTTCATCGAAAAGATTGGTACCTACAATCCGAACACGAATCCTGCTACCATCGACCTGAATTTCGACAAAGCCCTGGAATGGCTCCAGAAGGGTGCACAGCCCACGGACACCTGCCGCGCCATCCTCTCCTACAAGGGTGTGATGTACAAGAAACACCTCCTCGGAGGCGTTGCCAAAGGAGCTTTCGACGAAGCCGCAGCCGATGCCAAGTTCGAAAAATGGATGAGCGAGAAGGCCGCCAAGATATCCGCCAAGACGCAGAAGCTGACCGGCGAAAAGGAGAAGTCCGAAAAGGCACGCCTCGCAGCGGAGAAAGAAGCCAACGAAAAGAAGGCGAAGGCTATCGAGGCCAAAAGGGCTGAAGCAGCAGCCGCTGCCGCCGCACAAACCGAGGAAGCGGAGGCTCCTGCCGAAGGGGAAGCTCCCGCCGCCGAGTAAGACGATGAATACGCTGGAAACCGTCGGTAAGGTATCCAAACCGTTTGGCCGCGAAGGCGAACTGATAATCAACCTGTACGACACTTTTCCGGAAGAATTCGATAAAAGGGAACCGCTCTTCGCATCTATCGATGCGTTGGCGGTTCCTCTTTTTATCGAGAAATTCGAGCGACGCGGCCACAGCAGCGCACTCGTTACATTCGCGGATTTCGACACGCAGGAACGGGCCGCGGAACTTGTCGGTCTGGAACTCTCCCTGCGCACGGACGATGAGGAGGCGGACGACGACATCATCTATCTGGAGGATTTGGTCGGCTTCCGGGCGACGTTCGACGGTCATCCGCTTCGGGGAGAAATCACGGACTATATCGACAGCGAACAGAACCCGCTGTTCGCAATTACGGCCGAAGGGAGGGAAATCCTCGTACCCGCCGCCGAAGAGATGATATCGGCCCTCGACATCGACGCACGGGAGATAACCTTTGTGCTCCCGGAAGGGCTCCTCGACCTTTACCTGTAATTCCGCCGCCACTCTTCTCCCGCTTCAGTCCACGGTCCGGCAAAATCCGCTGTCCGACTTTTTCCCGACCGGCCCGCTGCAAGTCTTTCCGCATTCAAACGTCGGCAGCTTCCTATGCGGATACATCCGACGAATCGCTCCTGCCGTGTGCGGCCGCATGTCGCTGCGACGGGATACGACTGCACACAGCAGGCGACACCCCGCCCTTCCCGCCATAAAAATTTCTTCGCACCGGTGCAACATTCCCGCTCCCCGGTGCATCTTACAGAAAAGCAACGGCATGAAACACTCCATTTACGCGCTCCTTTCCGCCATCTGCTGCACTGCGGCTTATGCCTGTACCCCCCAATTCCTCCTCTACCAACCGCCCGCCCCGCCCGCCTACGATTATGTAGCGGTAGAGACGCCCTGCGACGAAACCGTCCTCCTCGACGGCAACACCCTCCGTTACGGCATGACACCGGAGCGGCTGGTCGAACAGCTGCATCTCCAAAGCGACCGGAAGGAACTCGACAAATTCGCCCAGATAATCCACGACCTGAATCCGCCACAGACGGTTTACGGTGTATTTCCGACGACATCCGAAAGGGTAACGGTCGAGATACAGACCCGCGATTCGACCTTCGTCTTCGCCATCGGGCCGAACGAACGGGACAAAAGGTCACACCGGCAAACAACGGTACAACGTCGGCAGAAGAAGTATTCGCCCGCCCCCGACATCTGCCGCGACGGAGCCGGATACCGCCTCACCCCGAAAAGGGACTTCTTTCCCACAAGGCATCGGGAACAACTGCGCCGTATGCGTTTCGACGGCACATTCCGACCGGGCAGTCTCAACCTCTCCCTGTCTCTTCCGTGGACACACTTCTCCTCCTGCCACCCCGCAGCAGCAGGCGGCGGACGGCGCTTCTGCGGTTTCATCGGGGCAGGAGCCGGCATCGAATACCTCTACCGCGACAAACAGGGAATAGCCGCCGAGTGGAGCGGGATGCTCTTCTCCTTCATCCCCGTCCTGGCACCGCTCGACATTGTATGGAACAGCCCCCACGAGGGGTATTCCGTCATGACGGCCGGCATCTCGGCCTACCATCATCTTCGCCGGTTCACATTCGGCTACGGTCTCAACTGCACCCGCTATCTTTGGGCTTACCATTACGACATACCGGAAGAGGGCGAAATGCCGCCGGCACCGCTGGGACGCGAAAGCTTCCGCGACCATTACTGGGCGGCGGGCGTTTCGGTCGCCGGATACGTCAACATCACACCCCGAATTCTTTTCGGCGTATCGTACAAGCCCACCTTCCTGCAGTTCGGCAATCCCGAACCGTGGCGATACGAACATACGATTGCCATCGAACTGAAATTCTACCTGCTGAGATAGCCTCCGGAGAGAGATGCCGTCCGGATGTTCCGCTACGGGAACGGCAGAGGCGACCCTTCCGGCACCGGAAGAGCGCCTCTCCGAAAAAACGACCGGCCGTGCAACAAAACGACGGGGAGATGCATCTGTATATTACAAACCCAAAACGCCAATGCCTATGAACCGAACACTCCTCCTGCCGCTCTCCGCATGTCTTCTATTCGCCTCCTGCGTGACGACTTACAGCACCTCCCGGAAATACGTCGCCGTGGACACCCCCGAAGGGGAGACGGTGGTCATGAACGGCGACACGCTCCGCTACGGCCTCACGCCCCGCGACATGGCCCTGGAACTCGGAGTGGAACCGTCGGGAAAGAACCTCGCCCGAATGTCCCGGATTGTCTATGCAGCCAACTCGCCGCAGACGGCCTACGGCTTTTACGACGCCACCCCGGAATCGCTGTCGGTGGAGATACACGCCGCCGACACCACCTACTCCTACCGTCTGGCAGCCTACAACAGCGACCTCTTCTGGCTCAATTTCCTCTCGTTGGGGATAGGAATGTTCGAAGACCGCGGCAACGACAACCGCTACGAACATCCCGACCTCTATTGGACCGGCGACGGCTACCGTACCTTCCGCAAGAACGACTGGACGCTGGGCGTACGCCCGCGATACCGGTCCGTACTGAAAGCCACCGAAAGACGCGGGGGGCGCCGTGCGACACGCTATGCAAACTCGTTCCAGAAAGGACGCGTCAACGTTTCGCTGGCCTTCCCGTGGCTGCAACTCTATTCGTTTTCTCCCGTTTCGACAGGAATACGCCGAAACAACGGCGGATGTATCGGAATCGCCGCAGGCATCGAATACCTCTACCGCGACAAGCGCGGCATCGCACTGGAAGCAAGTGCATTGGCCGGATATGCCACTATCTGGGGACCGGCTGCCAGCATCGACCCGCCGCCCAACGAAGAATGGTCTGCCATACACATCTCCCTGGCCGAATACTTCCATTTCCGCCGTTTCACCGTAGGGTACGGCCTGAATGCGGCACGGAACAAGTACACCTACAAACCGCCTTACCCCGGTTTCGGAACGAACTACCTGGGCGATACGCGCCTCGACGACCGGTACTGGGCGGCAGGCATCATGGTGGCCGCCTACATCAACATCACGCCCAAAATCATGTTCGGAGCCACCTATCGTCCCACCTTCTTCCAATTCGGCACTACAAGACCGTGGAGATACGAACACAGCGCCACGCTGGACCTGAAGTTCTACCTCTTCCGGAAATGACATCGGCCTGCCTCCGCGCTGCGGCGAGGAGAGAACAGCGCAAGCCGGTGACCGCAACTGCTACGCAGCCGAGAAACGACGAAGGCCGGTCGGAAAAGTCTGTTTTCCCGACCGGCCTTCGGTCACGTTCCGGAAGAGCCGCACGACACCGACGGACGTCACACGACGACGTTGATAATCTTGCCCGGTACGACGATGACCTTCCGAACTTCCTTCCCGGCAGTGTATTTCTCCATCTGCGGGTCGGCGAGCACGGCGGCTTCGATTTCGCTCGCCGCGGCACCGAGCGGGAACTCTTTCTTGAAGCGCATTTTCCCGTTAACCGAAACCGGATAATCGAAACTATTCTCCACGAGGCAGGCGGGGTCGAAGACCGGGTAGCGCTCGTCGAAAATGGTTCCCTCGTGCCCCAGTTCATGCCACAACTCTTCGGCGATGTGGGGAGCGAAAGGCGACAACAGGACGAGGAGCGGTTCGAGTACCGCCCGCTTGCTGCAATCGCCGAGCTCGTTCAGGCATATCATAAAAGCGCTGACCGACGTATTGAACGAGAAGTTCTCGATATCCTCGCTGACCTTCTTTATCGTCCTGTGCAGCACCTTGAGCTCCTGCGGCGAAGGCGCCTCCTCGTTTACCGAAAGCTCCCCGCCCCCGGCATGGAACAGCCTCCAGAAGCGGCGCAGGAACTTGTGCACGCCGTCGATGCCGTTCGTATCCCACGGCTTGCTCTGTTCGAGCGGACCGAGGAACATCTCGTACATGCGCAGGGTATCGGCTCCGTAATGCTCCACGATATAATCGGGATTGACCACGTTGTACATCGACTTGCTCATCTTCTCCACCGCCCAGCCGCAAACGTAGCGGCCTTCTTCCAGGATAAACTGCGCGTCGGCGAACTCCGGCCGCCACGCCCGGAATGCCTCCAAGTCGAGGATATCGTTCTTCACGATGTTCACGTCCACATGAATCGGCTGCGTCTCGTACCCATCCTTCAGACCGAACGATACGAAGGTATTCGTCCCGGCAACCCGGTAAACGAAATTGGAACGTCCCTGTATCATCCCCTGATTCACCAACTTGCGGAACGGTTCGTCCTCGACGGCCACACCAATGTCATACAGGAACTTGTTCCAGAAACGGGAATAGATGAGGTGCCCCGTGGCATGTTCGATACCGCCGATGTAGAGGTCCACGCTGCGCCAATAAGCGTTCGCCTCGCGGCTCACCAGCTCCCGGTCGTTGTGCGGGTCCATGTAGCGCAAATAGTAGGCCGACGAACCGGCGAAACCCGGCATGGTGCTCGTCTCATACGGATACCCTTCGGCCGTATGCCACCCCTCGGCACGGGCGAGCGGCGGTTCTCCGGAGCTCGTCGGACGGAACTCCGGCACATCGGGCAGCGTAAGCGGCAGCGCATCCTCCGGCAACGGGCAGGCCGTATCGTCCTTATAATAAATCGGGAAGGGCTCTCCCCAATAACGCTGACGGCTGAAGATGGCGTCGCGCAGGCGGTAATTGACCTTCTTCCGGCCAATGCCCCGCGCCTCTATCTCCGCGAACATCCGCTCGATGGCCTCCTTCACGTCCAGGCCGTCGAGGAACCCGGAATTCATCATCCGCCCCTCCTTCGCATTGTAACTTGCGACGTCGATATCGCCCCCCTCGACCACCGGCACGATGCCGAGTCCGAAATGTTTGGCGAAAGCGTAGTCGCGCGCGTCGTGCGCCGGTACGGCCATGATGGCTCCCGTACCGTACCCCGCCAGCACGTAGTCGCTGATATAAACCGGCAGTTCCGTGCCGGTGAACGGATTAATCGCATAAGAACCGGTGAAAACGCCGCTGACCCGTTTGGTATCGGCCATCCGTTCGCGCTCGGAACGCCTCTTCGTCTCTTCGATATAGCGCTCGACCTCCGCCCGTTGTGCGTCGGTCGTCAGTGCGCACACCTGTTCATGTTCCGGCGCGATGACCATGAACGTGCATCCGAAAACGGTATCGGGCCGTGTGGTGAATATCTCCAGTTTCCGCCCGCTGCCCCGGATGCCGAAGAACATCTGCGCTCCGGTGCTGCGCCCTATCCAGTTGCGCTGTATCTCCTTGAGCGATTCGCTCCAGTCAAGCCGTTCCATGCCGTCGAGCAGCCGTTCGGCATAGGCGCTCACCCGCAGCAGCCACTGCTTCATGCGCTTCTGCACTACCGGGAAACCGCCCCGCACCGAAAGGCCGTTCACCACCTCGTCGTTGGCAAGCACCGTACCGAGCCCTTCGCACCAGTTCACCGTCGTGTCGGCCCGGTAAGCCAGCCGGTAGTTCAGCAACACCTCCTGCCGCCGTTTCCCGTCCATCGCATTCCATTCGGCGGCGGTGAACTCCATCCGCTCGGTACAGGCGACATGCAGCCCCTCCGTTCCCCGGAGGGCGAACGCCTCGGTCAGTTCGGCGATGGGGCGCGCCTGCTGCCGGTCGTAACAGTAATAGCTGTCGAACATCTTCAGGAACGCCCACTGCGTCCACCGGTAATATGCGGGGTCGCTGGTCACCACCTGCCTGTCCCAGTCGTACGAGAATCCGAGCTTGTCGAGCTGTTCCCGGTAACGCGCCACGTTCTGCGCCGTGGTGACCGCGGGATGCTGCCCCGTTTGGATAGCATACTGCTCGGCCGGAAGCCCGAAAGCATCGAACCCCATCGGATGCAGCACGTTGAACCCGCAGAGCCGTTTATAGCGCGTATAGATGTCCGAAGCGATATACCCCAGCGGATGCCCGACGTGGAGGCCCGCCCCGGACGGATAAGGAAACATGTCGAGCACATAATACTTGGGGCGGGAAGCGTCCGCGTCCACCCTGTAAGTCCTGCGCCGCTCCCACTCCTTCTGCCAGCGCGGCTCTATTTCGCGGAAATTGTACTCCATAAATTCGTCTTCGTATTTTTGTCTTGCATCCGCAAAGATAGGAAATATATCATCGAAATATAACGGTACAAGCCGGGGATGCCGAATCGGGACACGGCGGCGGAGCCAATGCCGCCAAGCGAAACGGACGGATTATCCCGATACACGGAAACAGCAGGGAGCAGACGAAACCCCGGAACGCGGCGGCCATTCGGTAAACCGGCCTCGCGGCGGCTCCCGACCTTCCGTTTTCCGCTCCATCCGGAGTCCGAAACCGACTGCCGCAGCACCGCTCCGCGACAGGTCTGCGAATGCGGCCTTGACCGGAACACCCGGACGGAACCGTTTCAAAAGCCGTTTTCTGTATAGTTTCCCACTTTTTCAAAAATATGTTTGGTTTTAATGAAAATTTGCATACCTTTGTGGCAACACTATAAGTGAAAGTAGTGCCGAATTATAACGAGAAGCGGAGAGAACGGGCTCTATGAAACTTCGGCAACCTATCGCAACGATAAGGTGCCACGTCCCGACCTGCCAAGGACAGGAAATATAATTAACCATGAAGGCTATGAAAACGACTATTTCAGGAGAAGCTTTTTCAACGACATGTTACTGCGGCGGTTCGTCGCGCAGTCTTTTCTCCATGGATATGCGTATGCGCCAAGCGCGCTAATCTTATCTTATTCCCGGAACATACTATCGACAGACCTGTAAGACAGGCCGTGCATAGTTCGCCGTATCCTTACGGCATCATGTAATCAAACACGCATATTATTAACAATCTATGGGGCATAGAACGAAAAGTATATTTTGTAGAGGGCAGAAAATGTGTGTAATTATTTAAGGGATAATTTATTTTGAAGGTGAGGAAGCAAAACGGGTACAAAACGAAACGTATAATTTGGTATAATTTCGGTATAATTCTCGGGCGGTAGATGGCGTGACATCAGGGTGCAATTATAATTTACAAGGGCGAAATCAGGCGATTTACGCCTTTTTTTATTGAAATACGTACATGGCCTGCAAGGGACCGTTTTAGCCGTTTATTAGGCTTTATTCCGCCATTATATGCGGGGCAATTATTAAGGCGGCAAAAATATGTCTGGCAACTCCCCGTCAATTCGGTCGGCATACCACGAAAACGAGAGGAAATTTGTAATGGACGGACTATTGCACGGACAAAATGGACGGACAAATTTATAAAAATGGACGGACAAAATCCGGTTTTTACCACTTTTATAAATGCTATAAAATACCTGTTATGCACGGTTTAACGTCCGGAATATAGCCGATAGTGCATGAAAACTGCCTTGTATATTTGCATTTAGTCGACATATAACAGACATATTATCACCGGCATACGTAGTTATGTAGCGGCAAAAGCAAATGCGTATCCGAGAATAAGCCAGATGCGCATTGCCCCGCAATATATTAAGAGTTGGGGATTAGCCCATGGTGTTGTACCGGACACTGGCTTTGACAAGAGCAAGTGCGCGGATAGCCTCCGCCGGAATATCTTTCGGAGAATGATGTGGATTGTGACTTACAAGTCGCACGTGACATTCGTCATCACTCTTTTGGATGTATTTGATGGCAATGTAATCTTCCCCGTCGATGTTGAAAGACAGTAGATACATTTCACCCCACAGGATATGTTCTATGGTAGGTACGACCTCTTTGTAGAGAACGATATCTCCGCTTTTTAGCAATGGGTACATCGAGTCGCCACGGACATATACAGCACCGTCGCACGGCGGCAAGTTAGGAATCTGCAGGTGACTGACAGGATTTTTCGTGTCTTTGTCGTTGAATAGGGCTACAAGTCCGGCGGTGGCGTCGAGTTCGTAAAGTGGGATATTCTGCAAACTTAATGTTTTGTCGGTACGCAACTGGAATGCCTTTTCAACCTGCGGAACTGCAAGCTGTATGTCCTCATCGCGTAACATACCCCCTCGTCCTGTGAGTAGCCATTGCGGATTTACATCAGAAGCATAGGCAAGAAATCTCATCAAATTATCTTCACTAATACCATTGTTTTGCGACAACACTCCGCGTGTGATGCCGGATTCTTTATATAATCTATATTCGCTAATATTCTTATAATCTAAATATTGCAAAATATTTCGCTTAATAAGCGATTTTTCTCGTTTATTTTCTTGCATACACAATATTTCTTGCCTATATTTGTGCTGTTGTTTTATACAAACAATGCGTTAAAGATAGTCAAATTATCACGTAACAACGATATGAAAAAGCAAATTTTGTTACCTCAGGATGTCCTTCGTGAATTGCGCGAGACTTTTAAGGTACATCAAGTTGTTCTTAACCGGGCACTCCGGTACGCAGGCAACAGCGCTCGCGACAATATGCTGCGGGAGGCTGCACTTCAGCGCGGTGGTGTCATTTACTTGGGTATTACGGCGCCGAAAGGCTATATCCCGGACGTCGATACTACTTTTGAGAACGGATATATGCGTCAGAAATTCGGCCGTCGTATCGAGGTCTCCGTACATCTGGAGAGTAACAAGACGACCATCAACATCGACGGTTCGCAAGTTGCGAGGTTCGACAACCTTACCATCACCTCTTGGGGAAATATGCTTTACTCCCTGCAGATGCTCTACAACAGGCTCAGCGAGCCATATACCGCCTATACTGCAAAAGCAAAGCCCATCGAATCTGAAATCAGACAACAACAACGATATGAGTACACGCGCACGCATAGCCTATTGCCAGGTTGACGACATGGTTGTTAGCATCAACCTTTACCGGGACGGCACACTTGACGTTGCCGGGGTAACACTAACCGAGCACTATGATATCCTTACAAAGATCAAAAACCTGTTCAAGATTGGCGACCTGCAGGATTTAGATGTCACCCCTGAGCGATCAGTCGCAGCCGAACCGCATCGGGTTCCGATGATGTACCAATCAATAAAGGCTTTTTTAGCCGCGCCGGAAAATGAAGATTTCGACTATCTCTATATCTGGAAAGACGGTCAGTGGAGTGTGATGAACTTAAATGACTGATGCCATGACACAAGAACAATTCAACGATGCGATAAGGAGCATATCCCAACATCACACAAAGGTCAGTATTAACCTACCGAAAAACAATTTCATCGGAGCTATCGGTCAAACCCAATTCCAACTGCATCTCACGAGTGCGTCCCCTCGGTTATTAACAAACTCGTCGAATCGGGCTTCATGCTCAGCATGACTCCGGACGGGTTGAATGTAGACAAAATTTGAATCCCGATTGGCAAACACCCAGGCTCGCGTCCTGGGCGGGAGCAACAAGACAGTACAATGGAATACTATAACGACCAACTTTGCATATCGGCCCGCGAACTGGGAAACATCATGTCCCGTTCCTGTTACGACAAATTAGTTTGTCGCGGTCAGGTTACCGTCGCACGGCGTGCCTGCCGCGGCCAGTATGCGCTGGTAGTCGTGGATAGCCTGCCGCAGCGTTATCGTGACAAGGTACGTGAGCTCTATCCGGAAGGGAGCGCCGCGGTGCTGCACGAACTCTTCCGCCGCAGTTACTCGGTCGATGCCGATGCGCGGGCCTACTATGCGGCGTTCCGGTTCGACGACGGGAACGTGCTGCCGCCGGACAAGGTGAACGAGTACACCGTGAACGCTTCGGTCATCCGTTCCGTACAGCGGCTAATGGCCGATACGAAAGCGCTGCGCCGTGCACAGCAGGGCGGACGTGTACAATGGGAAGAGCTGGCCGCCTGCGTGGCGTTCTTCAAGCGGGAGTACGGTCATACGCTCCCCAAAAGCACGCTCCGCTTTCGCAAGCGGGTAGCCGAGTTCAACCGCGAAGGGTATGCCTGCCTCATATCTGGCAAATTCCGCAACCAGAACTCGCGCAAGGTCAGCTACCGCATCGAGCGGCTGTTGCTTTCGCTCGACAGCCTGCCGCAGCGCCCCTTCAACTCGACGGTAGCCGAGATGTACAACGCCTTTGTGTGCGGCGAGCTGGACGTCTACGACCCCGAAACGGGCGAGCTGTTCGACCCGGAGGAGTTCACCGACAAGGAAGGCGAGCCGATAGCCCTCAGCGAGACCACTGTGGCCAACTACCTCAACACGCCCAAGAATCGCGCACTGCGCGCACGTTTGCACGACACGCAGTGGGACTTCAACAATACCTACCGTCCGCACCACAACCGCACGGCACCCGTGTGGGCCTTCTCGAAAGTATCGCTCGACGACCGCGATCTGCCGCGCCGCATGGCCGACGGCAACCGCGTCAAGGCTTACTACGCCTACGACGTGGCCAGCGGATGCGTTGTAGGGTACGCCCATGCCCGGCTCAAGACGGCCGACCTATTCATCGACTGCGTGCGCAGCATGTTCCGGCTCATCGACCGACAGGGGTGGAACTGTCCGGCCGAGGTGGAGGTAGAGCATCATCTGGTGAACAACTTCGCCGACGGACTTATCCGGGCAGGTGTGGTGTTCCCTTTCGTGCGGTGGTGTAACCCTGCCAACTCGCAGGAGAAGCGTGCCGAGCATTTCAACCGCGCCAAAAAGTACGGTACCGAGAAGCGTCTCCAGACCGGCATAGGTCGCTGGTATGCTAAACTGGAAGCCAACCGCCCGCGCGTGGAGAAAGTGTACGACGAGAAGAACGATACTTACAAGGAGCGCACATACACCTACGACGAACTCGTTGCCGACGATATACGGGCTATCGGGGAGTACAACAACAGCCTGCACCCGAACCAAAAACGCTATCCGGGTATGACACGTTGGGAGGTGCTGTGTGCAGGCCAGAATCCGCATCTCGCCCCGGTGGACAAGGCGTTGCTCTACCGTTTCATCGGCCACTGCACCCGGACATCGCTGCGTCGCAACATGTACTGCACCGTGCGCGGCGTGAAGTACGCGCTGCCTTCGCCGGAACTCATCGGCCGCCTCGCCCCGAACGACTGCGGTGTGGAGGCCTACTATATGCCCGACGAGGCGGGCGACGTGCCGGAAGTCTACCTTTACCAGCGCGACACCTTCATCGCCCTGTGCCGTCCCGTGCCGCTCTACAACGAGGCACAGGCCGAGCGGACCGACGAGGACGTGCGCTCCTACGCAGAGCAGGCCGCCTACGTGGCGCAGTTCGACGCCATGATGCGGCGCGATAAGATACGTCCGGTAGAGATAATGCCGCGCGGCGTGCCGGACGAGTCGGCCGAAGTGGTGACACCTGCGGACCCGGTCAAGCGGCAGAACGAAAACATGGAGATTTTCCGCTTCGATACCGACTATGCCGCACAGGCCCGTCACGACCTTTAAACATGTATCAAACACATCAAGATATGATTTCAAACGACATCAAGACACGCATCGTACAGGCCATCGCTGACAACCGTCCCAATTATGCGAGCGATGCCAAACACGCCGTGGCACTCGGTATCTCGGCCGCCGTTTACAGCGAGATAAAGAACGGGAACACGACGCAGAAACTGAGCGACGCCAAGTGGCTATCCATCGCCCGCCGACTGGGTGTGACCCTCGACGGAGGACCGGAGTGGAAGACGGTGCGCACTCCGACGTTCGAGTACATTTCGGCGCAGCTGGAGCTGTGTCGGGACAACGGATTGTCGGGCATGTTCTGCGACATTCCCAACATCGGCAAGACGGTGGCCGCCCGCTACCATGCCGCGACGCATCCGAACGTGGTGTACGTGGACTGTTCGCAGGTCAAAACGCGGCAACGGCTCTTCCGGCACATCGCCCGCGAGTTCGGGCTGAATCCTACCGGACGGTATGCCGATGTTTACGACGACCTTGTATTCTACATCCGTTCGCTCGACCGGCCGCAGATCATTCTCGACGAGGCTGGCGACCTCAGCTACGAGGCGTTCCTCGAAATCAAGGCCGCATGGAACGGTACGGAGGGATGCTGCTCGTGGTACCTAATGGGAGCCGACGGTTTCAAGGCCAAGCTGGAGCGCGGTGTGGAGTTCAAGACGGTGGGATTCGCCGAAATCCGGAGCCGCTGCGGCGACCGTTACAACAGCATCGTCCCGCCCGAAGGGGAACAGCGCCGGCAATTCATGTTGGGACAGGCCATGCTCATCGCGCAGGCCAACGCGCCGGAGGGGACGGACTACCGGCAGATAGCCCGCCGCAGCGAGGGAAGCCTGCGCCGCGTATATACACTGATAACCAAAGGAGAGTAAATCATGAGAGCATATTCACCCGATGAAATAACACGCCTGCGCATCCCTGAGCTCCCCTTCGACGGGGAGTGGGAGCAGGCCTTCGGACGGCCGTCGCGCTACGAACGCTGGTTCGTGGACGGCGAGTCGGCCAGCGGCAAGAGCACCTTCGTGATGCTGCTCGCCAAGAAACTGTGCGAGTACGGCAAGGTCGATTACGTCAGTCTGGAGGAAGGTACGAATCTGTCGTTCAAACGGCGCATCGCACGCCTGCGGATGAACGAGGTGAAAGGACGGTTCCGCGTGGTGGTGGGCGACACGCCCGAAGAGCTTGCCGAGCGCCTCGCACGTCCCAAGAGCGCCAATTTCGTCATCATCGACTCGGTGCAGTATCTGGGACTTTCGTTTCCGAAAATCAAGGCGCTGCTGCTCGACCGCTTCCCGCGCAAGTCGTTCATCTTCGTCTCGCAAAACTACAAAGGCAAGCCGAAGGGCAAGGCGGCCAACGACCTGCGTTACGATGCGGGTGTCAAGGTCAGCACGGCGGGTTTCCGGGCCTATTGCCACGGCCGTTTCGTGGAGGGCGCCGGCACTTACTTCACGATATGGGAGGAGGGCGCCGACAGATATTATCTCAACAGCTAAACATACAGCATTATGGAAAATTTTAAACAGAGAAAGGCGGTACGCCTGCAGGCGGAAATAGACGCCATAGATACCAACATACGGCAAACGGAAGAGATTCTTTATACCCGCAGCAGCTCAATGGCATGGGAACGTGTGATGGAAATGAAAGCGCACCTTCACGACCTTGGTTGCGCACGCGAACAAAGGCTGAGAGAATTGCGCAGGCTCACGGAACAGATTCCCGGACGGACCGAAAAATTGTAACAGATAAATAATACGGAAATCATTATGGACGACATCAGGAACATGACGACCGAACAGCTTGAGCAGCTGTTGGCACAGAGACGGGAGGCGGACAGACAGGCTGCCGAAGATAAACGCAAAGCGTACGAGGCTACGAAGGCGGAGTTTCTCTCTACCATGGAGAGCCGCACGAGAGAGACCGTCGCGGCGGTACGGGAATTTTACGACTTCGTGGTCAGTGAGACAAGCGCATTCCACGAACTCATGCGCGATTACGGGGCTTTGCGCTCGATGGCGCAACGCGGCTACGCAATTCAGAACGAGCGTTTCAAAATCGAAGTGAGAAGCAACAAAGTAAAGGGATTCGACGAACGTGCAGACATTGCTGCCGGGCGCCTTATCGAGTTTCTGAACTCTTGGATACAGGGCCGTGACCACGGTGCCGACGACCCGATGTACCAACTCGCAATGGCCATGTTGGAGAGGAATCGTTACGGTGACCTCGACTACAAGAGTATATCGAAACTCTATGAGCTCGAACGACGCTTTAATGATCCGGAATATTCCGAAATAATGCAATTATTCAAGGAATCGAATGTCGTGGAGCGCATGGCTGTGAACTTTTATTTCTATGAACGTACCGACATGGGCGGCTGGCGGAAGCTGGAACCATCATTCAATCGTATGTAATTGTAATTCCCGCCGGGTGGTTTAGGCGAGGCGATTTTTCTACTGGGAACAAATAAAACGACACGAGTATGACATTAGACGGACACAAGAAAGTACTACGGGCTGGCTTCACAATTATCCGCCCCGACGACCAACCAAAGCCGCGTATCAAGACACTGCGACCGACTGGAGAATTAGGTAATCTGAATTGGGTAACGCTGGAAAAATTCGACACGAAGGCTGCCCGCGACCGACGCCTCAAGGAACTACTCGAAAATCCGGAGATTTTGGAGGATTGAAAGTACAATAAATATCCACTTATGACATCATTAAACGAACTCGCCCAGAAAATCCATGCCCACGCAAAGGCAAAAGGATTCTATGAAAATCTCGTCGAATGTGGGACAAGACTTATGCTCATAGTTTCAGAATTGTCCGAAGCCCTTGAAGCAGACAGGCGAAACCGCAAGGCAGATTTAGATTCTTTCGAGCGTAACGTGAAATTTGGCAATCCGGATTGCGGTATTTCTGAAGAACGCCGTTTTCAGGCATATTTTGAAACCTGCATTAAAGACACATTTGAGGATGAAATTGCCGATGCCATTATCCGGCTACTTGATTTGTGTGCTTATCAGGGTATTGATATTGAAAAACATATTGAATTGAAAATGAGCTACAATGCTACACGACCGCATAAGCACGGTAAAATTTATTAGTCTACAATTCGCTATGACTACGATACGAACCGAAACCGGCATTAATTTATGTGATATGACGGTTGACGAAGCCGGTTTGATAGTTTCGGCCGTGCTGTTGCTGGCAGAACAGACCGGGAATGCCGAACACGCCCGCATCCTGCGGCGTGCCGGAATGCAGATAGACGAACAATTACCTAAATGATATTGACATGGACCGGATGAAGGCATACAGATATTTCCACTCACTGTTGGGCGAGCTCGGTATCCGCGACCGCAAAGCGGATATCCTTTCCGGCTACGGCGTGGAAAGTACGACGGAACTCTCCGACGGGCAGCTGATGCAATTAATCGGCATTCTGGAGGACGAAAAGCACCATCGAACAGCCGAACGCGGAACCAGCGAGGCGGATACCATGCGCCGCCAACGCAGCCGGGTGCTCCGCCTGCTCACCGACATGGGGGTGTACTACGTCGAGTCCGGTGAGCCGAAGCAGGCATGCTGGGAACGTGTGAATCGTTTTCTCTCCTCGCCGCGCATCGCCGGGAAGGTACTGTATGAAATGACCGTCGAGGAACTCAGCCGGGTAGAACGCCTGCTCCGTTCGATGCACGATAAAGGTTACATGTATCACCGCGACAAACCGGCAGCCACCACCCGCGAGGCTTCCCGTCCGGTCGTACTGGTCGTCAATCCCTCCGCCGGCGGCCCGGTGAACTGACGATAAAGACGATAAAAAAGCCCCGGACACACAGTGGTTATCCGAGGCATGAGTTTGACCGCTCGTGCAAATATAATCACAAATCCGAGGATATGGCGTACAACAGACGTAATAAATTGAACCTGATAGTGGATATACAAACCATCGTCCTCGAGCATACCAAACGCGGCGTATCTCAGGAGTGGGTTTTCAGAAACATCATACATCCGCGTTACCGGATTTCCAGAACCACGTTCTACAACTACCTCGCCTGCCCGGCGAAGAATTTATTGAAAAAGATAGAAGAAACGCAAGGTACTTTGTTTTAAATGCGTAAATTCGTCATATGTTTATGCATGATGTTTTTACTATGAAAAGATTTCTACTACTTCTGCTTGCACTGCCGCTGGTATCCTGCCAGCCGTCTGTAGACGAAAACAAAGCCTATATTATGACCACCAATTTTATCAAACAGGAATTGGGGGATGTCTGCAACGATATTGATTGTCCGTTTGCCGATTATCGTTTCGATGACTTGAAGAACGACACTTGGTTGATTGTATCGCATTTCGATTATAAGGACGATTTCGGTGCTCCGCAAAGATTTTACTATAAGGCAAAAATCAAGTACAAAGGTACGGGCAAATGGACTAAGATGGATAATTGGCAGTTGGAATATATAAAGCCTTTCGAGAATTGACCGGTAGACGGCGGGATGTGTTTCCCGCCGTCTACCGTATCATGCCGGTCAACCACGACCGGCATGTTTCATTCGTGACTGAATGGTAACGGGAACCGCACACAACCGTTTTTCGGCCTGTATCGTTTCCGTGAACTGCGTCCGAAAAGTCAACGCATATTGCCGGGGATAGACTTCCTGTACAGGCGACATACGGGTACGCATGAGCGGGGCGAAATTCTCGGTCTCGAAACCGTGTAAGGCCTCGGCTACCTTTCTGATGACGGCGAAATGTTCCATAGCCATCGTCCTCAATGTTCCGTCAGAATCGATATCGCTCGAATCCCAGACCACAAAACCGAGCGTAACGGAAATCGTGACGGCTGCCGTCTGCATAGTACCACCGGAGTAGTCTATGTTTTCTATGCCGACCAAAGCGCACGGCCAATCGACGGGAGGATTCTCTGCACGGAGCTGTCCGAGGTCCACATCGATGTGGAGCAGTTCCGGAACCTGGTCACGTAGACGTTCAAAAATAGGAATCAAAAGTTTATCCATGACGAACTATTTAATGGCATTTTAATGCTGTTTTGACGATAGTACAGCTATCTGAAAATGTCGTCGATGCGCCTGTCTATTTCAGTATGTACTTGCCGGTCGAGTTCCGCCGAGTGTCCCATAAACTGGCGGCGAGGCATAGTAAACGACCGTTTGCCGAAAACCTTCGCTTTCCCTCCTTCGTTATGTACTTTCGCATACGGTATGGATGTATAGATAACGGCTGACATAGCCTGAGTACGCGAACGCAACGAGTTCATCAGACGATTGCGTTTGGACGTTAGCGGAGTAAGTTTCGTGGCCGCTTCAGAATAGTTAAGCCGTTTCTGCTTTTTAGCCTTATAGGTCTTGCCCGTAATTTTATCACGACTGAAAGCATACGAAGTACGGCGTTCTCCCCGATACTCGAAACCATACCACGGACTGGCCGGATCGCGACGTTTTACGTCCGGCCATCGTTTCAAGCCTCCGTCAACGAATCCTCCGCGCCGGAAATTATCCGTGAAATGTTCGCGGGCTTCATGCCCTATGATTGCCGGCAGGTCTCGCGTAAGCAGTTTATTGATAGCGCCGAGTCGGCCGCGAAGGTCGTCGGGTAATTTTTTTGTCATACATTTGGTATTAAGACCTTTTTTATATTATATTTGTACAGGCCTTGATGAGTAAACCGCGGCGGAGATTTATCCGCTTCTACCGTTTCATCAAGGCTTATTTTTGTTTATCCCCTTCATATTAAGCGAGTCCGTAATGGCATACGGAATTTCCGTCTGAGTTTTTTTGCTGTATTTTACATGCACATAGTGCGTTCTGCCGCCTATCTCAGTTTTATAGTATGTAAAATATTCCGCATCGGGATGCTTTCTCTGTCCCGCTAATTTATGCCCTTTCGGATATACGTCTACTTCTTTCCACCCGATATACTCCCATGTGGTTACAGCTTTGTCCGGGTTGGATATATGCAGCAATGCTCTCGTATCCGGATTATGCGTTTTCACGTCTTTGAACGTCCGGCGCAGGAATACTGCCGAACCGGTCGCAAGATTATGCGACACAACCGTTCGGCCGCGATACGGATCTATTGCTGTACGCACCTCGCCGGTAAGCTGTAGGGTATATCGCTGCATCGTGTTGCGGGCATATTTCCCTACGATAGGAGCGAGTTTACGATATGGCACGGCACCGTGACGGTAATACGGGTGTGAGGTGGAAAATATAGCCTGCGACAAAGCCGGATTTTCGTCAAGACCCGGTACCGGCCGCGGTGCACTACGGAGTGCGATGCTCCGTTGTTTTTTAGGAGTTACCGGCGCGGCTGTCGAACGTATCCCGCACTTGCAGCCCCACAGGGAACCGGGATAGTTTGACTGCCAAAATGGGTCTACTTCAGGCAAGACGAGTCCATAGAACGGTTTGTGTCCTTCACGTGGTGTCGCCGAGGTGGAAGCCAGCCACTCCAGATTCGGATACAGTGTACGTTCATGCTCTCGGTTACGCCATTGCGCGGCGTGTCCTGCCCGAATAATGGCAGTATCGTATTCAGTTTGTAACCATCGTTCGTTATAGCCGGCTACTATAGGCTCAGCGGCTTTGCGGAACTGAGCAAAACTGCGGACCTTACCATCCTCATCGAACATGGCCGCTCGGAGTTCATTCTGTTCTTTGTGTGCTTTGAAAGCTGCGAATACGGCATTGTTATATTTGATCTGATGGACAAAATAGGCGTCGTCCGTACCGTATTCAACACTACCGAACCCTTTTTCTACCGCTTCATTCAGCCATTTGAACGTGATATCGAACAAATCGGGGTCTATGTCGCGGCGGGCATCAAATCCGTTTGAGGAGATGCGTCGCAATATTTTCTCCACGAAATCATCACCAAGTTTCACCAGTCCGGCTGCCTTCGGTTCCGTATCGCAGCAACAGCACCTGTTCCGGTAGAGAGCATCTATTTCGGCAAGCCCCCGTTCATTACGGGGGCTTATCTGAAAAAACGGCGGTGGGGCTTTGCAGTTGTGTTGATAGGCAGATTGTCTGCTAACATGCGTGCTTCACGACGTGAAGCCTCCAGTTCAGCACGCACGGCCGACAATTCCGACGCAAACGATGTTTCGATAGTCTGAGGACCACCTTCTGGAATCGGGTACCCATATTTCTCGTACCAGTATTCTGCAGGTATGACGATTTTTTGCGAAGCCTGCATATCGATACTTATACGGTCTTTCAGGCAGATGTGGTCTTCCTCGACACACGAGAACTTGCCGTTGCCAGGTTCAAATCCGTGCAGCTGCAGTAATCGTTTGAATTGCGTGTTTAACACGGCCAATACGTAACGCCGGTCGGCCGCGAACACGCCTTTTTCCGAATCCTGATGCACCTCGCCCTTGTACTCGCCGCCTTCGGCATCGGTCGTCAGCGTATTGCGCACTACTGCTTTGGACATCTGTTTATCACAGAACTCCCCGAACTCTCGATAAGCAACGGTATTGCCGCTCGCTTCGGTTTTAATGAAGGACAAATCGGTCGTATTGGGCACTATCGCCCATGCCATGGATGCAGAATCGCGGCAGGCTTCGGCGAGTGCACGTTTTGCCTCATTGTCGTACTGCGGATATTTACCGAGACGGAACGGCATCGAAAACATTTCATTGAACGTAGCCCAGTCGGAAATATCGCCCCGTTTGAACAATACCCACGGTGCAAGTTTGAGTAATAGACCGAGGTCGTTGCTTTTACCTGCCTCGATGATATAGTATGAATACGGCGGTTGCGTGTAGTCCGTACCGTGGCGGTCCGTCTGGCGCAACAGATGAATATGACGTTCCGGCACAATGTGTTTTCGTGGCAACAGCTCGTACTTATGAAACTCGCCCCCGGAAAGGTCGAGCCACATGGCCGAATGGCCGAACAGACGTGCATCGAAAATATCCTTGCACATTTCCGGAAACCATTCCGAGGTGATGAGGGCTTCGATACGTTCGTTACGTTCTCGGCAACCGGTATTGAATAGAATCTTCATCGCCTCGATATTATCGCGCCGTTTGCCGATAACGCTCTCAAGGTGCGTATCGAGCAAAATGTCGTTGTATAGGTCATACAACAATGTCCGTGAAGGATAATCCACGCTTTCTGCCTGTTTCATTGCCAGCCGCCATTGCGCAATTGAAAAACCGTCGCGGCGGGGAGCCGTCTGTATGACTACCGGCGGCGCAGAAGAAGCAATACGTGCAGGCCGAGGAGCATGTTTCGTTTTGTTTTTCTTTTTAGTACTCATGTCGTGATTCTTATACCCTATTGCAGCGCCTTTCAAAAGCGTTGAAAAGGAGGTTAAAAATAGTTGCCACGTGACGGTATGCCGCCCCATAGGACACTGCCGGAACCGCTTATTCCATCCTCCTCCTCATCTTCGTCCGGTTCGACAGGCCGCAACGGCCAGCCGGTAGGCAGATTGTCGTCACGGACTGCGGTAAGGTATTCGATAGCTTGCCGTCGGCGTTCACGCCTGTCCGTAAGATCTATGTTGGGTTGGGCTATGGCGACTATTTCATAAACGGCGATATCCACCCCCATGGCCACCAGTGCGCCTTCTCGGTCTTCGCCGACAGCCGAAAATATGGATTCCACATCGTAGCGCTCTGCCAGATACGAACGCATGATACCTACTGCATAACTGAGCGCATGCTCGACGACCATATCGTCCCCGCCCGTTATCCGCAGCAGGTCGCTTTCTCGCAGTTTGCTCGTAAGGTCTTGTTTTGTCAAAAACATATCTATATTCTGTTGTTACGCCGTGAACCGCCCATTTCGACTTTTATAGCACTGTCGGCACCTCCATAATGGACAAACGAGGCGAGATATTCGATTGCCTGCTGGTCGGCGTCGGGACCGTCATCATGTGTTCGATATCCGGGCTCGATACCATAAAGTTGCTTCAGCCCCGTATTCATATCGTTATCGGCATATTCCCGTTCATCGTAATAGATGCGGTTGTTCTGATAGTACGGGTGCATCGTCAGGATGCGTACGAATTTGTTGGTCGAGGAACGTTCGGCTATGACTATATTCAGCCAGCGGCCGCGTTCGGCCCGGACTTTTTCGATTGCCTGTTGGACGGGGTCGCCCCAGAACTGCCGTTCTACGCGCCACTGAACAATAACATCTTTCGGCAACGTATCTTCATAGTCATACATCCATCGCACGGCCGTTTCCATCCTGGACTGCCGGCAAAAAGCTTTCAGGTGCCAGAAGTTATTTTGGTAAAGCCCCCATACCTTTATGGCATTGTAGTCGTTGTTCCCCGAATAGGCTACGTCCCAATGTCCCGCTATGACGAGGAACTTCTGCAAATGCGGCGCTTTTGCCCATTGTATCATTTCTTTGGTGTAGATTTTACCCTCTACCAAAGGTTCATGACAGAACTCCGCCCGTGCCGAAAGAATACCGTCGGCTTCCTGTTGCCGAAAATAGTCGGCCGTATATTTGGCCGGCCACGCAGGACGGTATTCGCTGTCGTAGGCCACTATCTTGTCGAGCAGCCATGCGGGATGCCGTTTTTCGAGCTGGTTTTGAATACTGCGTTCGAACGGGTCGTTGTTCGGATGAAGGTAGCGACGCACAGGACCGTCCATTGTCTTGAGCAAATCGTTTTCTATCCAGCGCACGATTTCGTCCTGTCGTTTGGGGTTCTTTTGCGTCTCCTGATCTTCGAGGTCATCACACGATATGTAATTGGGGCGCAATGCACCCTTACGTAAACCGCGTACACTTTGCCGCATGCCGATTGCACGGCCGTGCAGCCGTCCGTCGCGTGTGGAAAAATTTCCCGCTTCCCACGAACCACGCAACTGCTGGTCGCCGAAATCATGTATAAGACGGGCGTTGGCCTCAAATTCAGCCTGCATGTCGGAGAGCAGTTCCACCGCATGGTCATAAGTATTGCCGACAATTACGATATACAGACTTTCACCGCGAACCCATAACCATAACGGAATAAGTAAATCGCACCATACGGATTTCGCATGTCCGCGCGGCCACCTTACCAATATGCGACACGCAGGGTCTGCCGCAACTTTCCGTGCCAAACGAAGCTGAAAATCGGCCGATTCGCAGGTGGCGTAGTGTCCGAAATAATATGATACGAAAAACCGGATATCTTTTGCCGATTTTTTTATTCTTTGCACCTGTTCTTCCCTACTCTCGAACGGGTTGGCAGCCGCCCCTTCACGTATTAGCCGCAACCGTTCGAGGTAACGTTCCCGTGCCTGTTTGTCAGCCTGTCTCATATCCTGTCGATTTTATCGGCTACATCCCGAACGTGGAGTTCCTGGAATTCGAGGGTACGCATATACAAAGCATGGTCATAATCGCGTAGCGCAGCGAATATCCGGTCCATGACTTCGAGATATACGGTCAGGCGGATTTCCGTCTCCTTTTTTGCACTGTCAAGTACCTTATTCCATTTGGCCACGCCGTCGTCGATGGCGGCCATTGCCGAACGAATCATACCGGCGCCTACTTTGTCACCATCCTCTTCGGCCTGTCGCAGTTCGGAGGCAAGCTCCATACGCTGCCGCGCAAGGTCGGATATGATATTGCGGATATTGTCGATACGTTCTCCGGACGACAGGGCGCGTGCTTCCCGCTCGGCTTTCCATCCGAAACGCTTGACCCATTTCGACATGGTAGCTTCCGTAACGCCCACCGCTTCGGCCGTTTCCTTGGCTGTTTTCCATTTTTCGACATAGTAGTATCGTGCCAGCTGCCTGTCCTTTTCGTTCGCCATCGTGTACCTCTTTTTGACGCGAACATACAGTCCATGTCACAGTGTAGCAAATGTTAGTACAAGTGATTGACTTTTTAATACATGTCTTGTAAACTTTTTTGCGACGGTGATTACGCCGACTTATGTTTGCCGAAAAAGCAAGCCAATGAAAGAAACATATCGTATTTACCTATATGGAGACATTACCGTATGGTCGGAGGCTTCCGCCCGTAGTATAGTCGCACAGATAGCCGAAGCGGAACGTACAGCCGCGGAAATCGCTCTGCATATACATAGCTATGGCGGTTCGGTCATAGAGGGCAATATGATTATTAATGCGTTGCGCAACTGTCGTATTCCGGTCACGGCCTATGTGGACGGTATCGCGGCATCGATGGCGGCCATGTTGTTGACAGCCGCCGGTAAAGTTTGCATGAGCGAAAATGCGTTGCTGATGCTTCATGCCCCTGCCGCTTGTTATACGTCCGGTCGAGGGACGGCCGAAGAACATACCAAAACAGCGGAAATGTTGCGGTCTTTGGAACAACTGTTCGTCAAGGCGCTGATGGTACGTACCGGAAAATCAGAAAAAGCGGTAAAGGCCTGGATGTCCGGCGACAATTGGTTCTCCGCGCAACAGGCATTGGATGCAGGTCTCATCGACGGTATTGTGGATGCCATCGTTTCCGACGAACATACGCCTACGCTTACACAGGCTTCCGCCAGTACCGTCGAACAGGTCTATGCTATGTTCGGTACCCTGCAGATACCGGTGGCACATGTCCATAGCTTTTCGACGAACTCTAAAACAACAAAAAATATGGATTTCAACAAACAGGTAGCCGAAGCATTGGGGGTAGATGTTTCGGCCGGCGATGAAAGGATAATCGCCAAACTTAAGGAGGTGCAAGCCGCGGCGGCGGAAGTCGAGGAGTTACACAGGAAAGTCGGCGAATATGAAAAACAGGAGGCCGACCGATTCGAAGCTCAGTGCGCGACATTGGTCACGGAAGCGGAAAAAGCACGTAAAATCACGGCGAGCGAGCGCGAACGATGGCTCGGCTTAGCACGGGCAAACTACGACGATACGAAAACGATTCTCGATGGTATGCCGGCCGCCCGTGATCTAAGCGAACAACCGGCGAATACGCCTCCGACCGACCCATGGCAGGCGCGGTTTGAGGAGATAGAACGCCGCAACAAACAAATAAAATAATCATCAACCGACAACGAACATGGCAGTAAATATTAAAAGCGGTTATACAGGAGAGGCTCTGCAAACCATGCTTGTCGCCGCATTTACCGGTAACGAAATCGTAGATAAAGGCCTTATCCATGTCCAGCCCAACATTTCCAAAAACTTCTATCTCCCCCGCATAAAGCCGGGCAAGATGCTTCGCAAGCGTGTGGAACAGCCGAAAGACAGCGATTCCAAAGGGGACTTCACAATCGACGACAAAGTCCTCACCCCCGAAGAGTTCATGGCCTTCACGACATTCAACCCGCGGGCTTTCGATCATATCTGGCGCAAATGGCAGCCTACGGGTGAACTCGTATTCGCCGAACTTCCGGCCGAGGCTCAGGCGCTTATGCTGTCTGAGATGGCCAAGACCGTGCAGTTCGAGTTAGGCTGGCATATCATTAACGGCGAATATGCAGAAACGGGGGACGACAAACTTTTCAACGGCATTCTTAAACGTATCACAGAAGATGTCTCGACAGTGAAAATAACCGCTCCCGTAGCCGTTACGCAAAGCAACGTCATCGAGACGCTCGGCAAGATTTATAAAGCCATTCCGAAGGCTATCCGTAGTCGTGCGGATATGCGCATACTGATGTCTGTCGAGGACTTCGACAAATATGACGACGCATTGTCGGCACTGCCGGCGAAAGGTACGGCTTATACGGACACCAATGCCAAGCGATTTAAAGGCATCACCATCGAAACGTTGTGCGACATGCCGGAGAACGTCATAGTGGCGACTATAGCATCCAGCGGTGTCGATTCCAATCTTTGGCTCGGTGTAGGCGATGTGGACGACCAGACGACCGTGAAAATCGACCGTCTGGAGAATGCAGGCGAACGTTATTTCCTCAAAATGCTCATGAAGGCCGATACGCAGACTGCATGGGGCGGGCAGACGGTCCTTTATGACGGTCGCAGTGCCGACGAAGAGGAAGATACTGCCGACAGTCAGGAAGAAGGTACTATCTGATAATATTAGGAAAGCATGGAAACCTGGGTAATCAACGTAATAGCGCCGATAGCGTTGGCCGTGGTTACATGGCTGCTCGGACGCAACGGCCGCCGGATAGACCAAACCTCCAAAATCGTGGGAATGCTGCAGGACGAGATAAGTCGCCTTTCCCGCAAGGTGGAAAACATGGAAGCCAAGCTGGAGGCCAAAGATCGGGAACTCGAATCGAAAAGCGTGGTTATCCAGGAGGCTTTCCGATGTCGGACCCCGTCGGCAAAATGTCCTGTTTTAAATAAACTGTTCGAATATAATTCACAAAAAGAGACCGATGAACAGCAGAGGGTTGAGGAATTACAATCCGGGGAATATACGCCACAGTACGACCCGGTACATGGGGGAAGTACCGAGTAACGACACGGCATTCAAAAGTTTCGAGACAATGGCCTGGGGCTATCGTGCGATGTTTGTGTTGCTTTACACATATCAACGACGGTACGGGCTGAATACCGTCGAGACGCTTCTCGCACGGTATGCCCCCGCCAACGAAAACAATACTGCCGCTTATGTGGCCTCGGTCGTAAAACAGAGCGGTGTAGCTCCTGACGAACTCGTCAATACGTTACAAGGCGATACAATGATTCCGATTGTTGCGGCCATGAGTCGCGTTGAAAACGGAGTGCCGGCCGTCATGGCGGATGTGCGGGATGGTTGGGAACTCTTTCTAAAACATAGACCATGAGAAAATTTTTATCGATTATCATCATTCTATTTGCTGTCGGCGTCATGCTCCCATCGTGTTGCGCACGACGCATAGCAGGAAACACGCAAGCACGGCATACAGATAGCATTACGGTTATCACCCGTACCGAAACGGTACGCGATACGGTAGTGCATATCGCTCCAGACAGTGCTATGGTAAAAGCGCTGCTCGAATGCGATTCCATAGGGCGCATCCGTATGGCACGCCTCGTTGAATACGAAGCCGGGGAGCGTATGCGGCCGCCACGCCTCGACATTACCGACAATATACTGACCGCCAGTACCGAAGTGGATTCCATGGCTATATATCTGACACTTCGAGACCGGTTGGAACAGGAAAAGACAACCGTGACCGATACCCGAAATACCGAGACGATTATCGAGGTGAACCGTCCGACTGCATGGCAACATATCTGTTGTTGGACCGTCAGTCTCGCAATAGGGTGTGCGATATTATTCGGCGGATGGAAACTTTTCAACATAATACGAAAATGAGCGAACAGAATGCAAAATGCACGGCCAATGCCGTACCTGCAAAGAATACCGCTGCGAAGAGCAGGCCTGAAAAACAGGAGGTACATAAAAAAGTAGAGGGGAAAGTTGCGGAAGCCGCCGCCGAACCTATCGCCGAACATATGGCGGATTACGACAAACATACTGATAAAGTTATAGAAGAAACCATTGCAGAAGCCGGTGTCGAAGCAGAAGCCGCACGCAGGACGGAAGCGGATGCTCCATACGTGGCTATCGCCGAACGGTATGCAAAGTATTATCCGTATGCCGGTGAATTTCACATCACCTCCGACCGTATGGTTTTCCTGCCTGGCGACAAGGCTGACGCCGAGGCACACCAACGTTTGCTCGGTAAAGGCGAATTGCGAACAATAAAAGTACATTAACACATGGCACTACCCAATGTTATCATCGCGCTCGGCAACGGCAATATGGGCCGCAGCGCAGCTACTGCCGACGGCGTTGCGGGACTCCTGCTGACCGGTTCGGCCGTTTCGGAAAAACTGGAACTCGGCAAACACTACCAGCTTTCCTCGACGCGAGACCTCACGACGTTAGGCATTACGGCCGAGAACAATCCGCTGGCGGACAAGGAAGTAAAGGCATTCTATGCGCAGGCGGGTGACGGAGCAGAACTTCACCTCATGGTGGTAGCTGCTGCCACTACACTTACCCAAATGTGTGCTGCCGAGGCCGACAGTCCGCTAACCTCGCTCATCAATGCCGCAGGAGGCCGTATCCGTCTGATCGGCGTCAATAAGATTGCGCCGGCCGAATATGAGGCCACGCTGACACAGGGCATCGACGGTGATGCCGTGACCGCGGCCGCCGCAGCACAGCAGTGTCTCGAATCGCTCGCCGCGCAAATAAAACCTGCCCGTTTGCTGATGCCGGCACCGGCATGGAACGGTGAGACGGAAGAGTTGTTCCAGCCTGCGAGTGCGTCCTACAACCGTGTCGGCATGGTACTCGCCTCGGACGACGCCGTAATCCGTACAGCTGCCATCGGACAGATATTAGGCCGCGCGGCGAAGAACGACCCGCAGATAAGCATCGCCCGCGTGAAGGACGGCAGCATCGCCACAGAAGGATATTTCACCAACGGCAAAAGCTATCTCGAAATGGCCGGTCTGGCGGATGCCCTGCACGACGCCGGGTACATCTTCTATCGCTCGTTCCCGACCAAGAACGGATGTTACCTGAACGACGACTGCATGGCTGCTCCCATAACCGACGACTACCGCTACCTCTCCGACGGGCGCATTATCGATAAGGCTTACACCATCGCCTACTCGACCTACATCGAGGAGATTCAGGACAAGGTTGCCGTCGACGAAAAGGGCAGACTGCCCGAAGGGTTGTGCAGGTCGTTCCAGTCGATGCTGGAGAATGCCGTGGCCGCACAGATGACAGGCCAGATAAGCGACTTCGAGGCATACATCGACCCCGAACAGAATATTCTCTCCATCGGCGTTATGGAGGTTGCGGCCACGATCACGCCGCTGGGTACACTGCGGCAGATAAAGGTGAACATGGCATTCACCAACCCCGCTATTGCTAACAATTAAACTGTACGACAATGACATTCAACAGTAAAGAATACAGCTGGTGCCAACTTCATGCGTATATGCTCGGCCGCGAAGTAGGCGGAGCGCGTGCGGTGGAATACACCAAGAAAAAGACGAAAGAGGCACTCTATGCCACCGGTGCCCATCCGCGCAGCATTCAGCATGGCCGCCGTGAGTGCGAAGGCACGCTCACGCTGCTGCAGAGCGAGTTCATCGCACTGAACGACGTTGCCGTAGCTGGCGGATACGAGGACATCATGGATGTGGAGTTCGACCTGGTGGTATCGTATATATCCTCCTCCGGCGTCACGGTTACCGACATCGTACGCGGCGTATCGATTACCGAACTGCCGCACTCTCTCAAGGAAGGCGACCTGTATATGGAGATTGCATTGCCGTTCGTCGCACTCGACGTTCAGCATGGCGCATAATCGAAGGCATCGAAAGACATTATAAGCAAAATAAAACGGCAGTTAAACGACATCAAAACCATAACGACATGGAGAATCAGAATACCGGCATAAGTGCCACGACAATCGAAGAAAAGATAGCCGAATGGAAACGCAAGTGGGGCGACGTTTTTCAAGTGGATGTCGAGGGACATACCTGTTACCTGCACAAGCCTGACCGCAAGACCTTGTCGGCAGCGGCCGTGGTTGGCGGCAACGACCCGATGCGCTACAATGAAATCATACTGGCAAACTGCTGGATAGAGGGCGACGAGGCAATCAAGACGGACGACGAACTGTTCCTCGGGGTCGCCGGCCAACTGAAGGAAATCGTCCGCATCGCGGAAGCTTCGGTAAAAAAGCTCTGACGGGGACCGAGTTCGCGGATAAGGCCGGAGGTATCTTCTGTGCCGACGCCCTTATCCGTTCCGAACTCGGTATCGTCCCCGAAACCCTCAGTGACGAAGAGTGGGGTTTGCAGGTACGTATGGCGTTGTGGTGCGTGGATTATCGGAATGCGAGATTGTGCAAGGCGCTGGGACTTACCGGTCGCCGGTCATGACGGCAAACAGGCAATGACAATCAATCCTATGCTACTAAGACAAGTAACGACAGCACATGCAAGTATCAGTTTGCGCCACCGGTAGTTCGGCGACTCCTTCCGAAACGCTGCGAACAATCCTTTTACGGCCCAAACAGGCCACAGGATTACCACCAATGCAGACGTAGCGGCATAGGGCAACAGTTTCCACAGTACCACAAAAATGAATACTGCCAGAATTAGCGCACATATAATACTAATTACGACACTCATCATCTAAGCACATGCCGGAAGTTTATGAATACATACTCAGCCTTAAGGATAAGGTCTCCGGTAATCTGAAAACCATTACCGCTACTTCCGAAGTTACACAGAACAAATTTAATGATTTGCAGCGAAAAACGCAAACATTGGATGCCTCTGTCAAGGACTTCGGCAGTTCTATCTCTTCCCTGCGGCAAAAAATGGAACTTCTGAAAGCCGAACGCGACCTCATTGATCCGAAAGAACTGACCACCATCCGGCAGTACAACAGCGAAATCAAAAAACTCACGAAAGACGTGGAGCGGCTGGAAACCATTAACGGCAGCCGTTTTAAGAATTGGCGTAAGGAGGTATTTGCGGAAATACCGCGTGCGGCGAAAAACCCGCTGTTGCTGGGAGGAGCCGCTATCGGATGGATGGGGAAACAAGCGATGTCGTTCGATGAGGGTATGTCGAAAATCAACATTACCGCACAGTTGGATGACAAGAGCAGGTCAGAACTTGCCGGACAGCTCAGGCAGATTGCCAAAGACAATAAGGTAGATATTGCCGTAGCCCCGGTAGGTTTCGAGAAGATTTTGTCACAGGTCGGAAATGTAGAGCAATCGTTGCCGATTCTCGACGCCGCCATGAAGGGCAGCAAGGCCGGTTTTGTCGACCTCGACACCGTGGCCGGTGCGCTGGCGCAAACGATGTCCATCGTAGGTCAGGAGGCCACGGCGATGGAAGTACTCGATACCTTTTTCGCCTCAAAGCGCGTTGGGGCCGGTGAGTTCGCCGACTTTGCACGCTACATGCCTTCGCTTATTGCAGGAGCAGATAACCTCGGCATCAAATACAAAGAGGTGGCAGGCATCTTTGCCTACATGACAGGAAAGGGGCAAAGCGCCGAACGCGCAGCTGTCCTGATGGAAAATATGTTCAGCGTATTGGGCCGGGGGGAAATCCGCGACAAACTGTCGCTTGCCGGAATAGACGTATTCGACGACACCGGCAATATACGCAGCACCGTGGATATATTCTCCGATATGCAGCGCGTATTGGGCGGTTTCAACGATGAACAGCGCTCCTCGTTTCTCGAAAAAGTAGGAATTGTCGACAAGGAGGCGAAAAACGCATTCAGCGTAATGCTCGGCGATATCAGCAAACTGAAACGCTCTGTTGACGAAGTATCCGATTCAGCCGGAGAAACAGATAAAAATCTCAGTTATGCTCGAAATGCGGCTATGCGATGGACAGAAGCTTTAACAAGCCTAAAAAATATCGGAGCTAACGTCGGCACTATTATTCTCCCCATCATCAATACCGGTTTGACTATACTAAGCGGTATTCTCGATTTTGTCGGGGCTATGGTCGTAGGTATCGGCGATGCCTTCTCGTGGTGGTGGAACATGTTGCAAGAGGGCAATCCGCTGATATGGGGGCTTACGGCGGCTATTGGAGCGGCCACGGCCGGACTGCTCGTCTACGAAACCGTCATGAACAGGGTGAAAATCGTTACGGCAGCCAAGGCTGTTGCCGATACGATAGCCACAGGAGCTACACGGTTATGGACAGCCGCACAAAGGGCACTGAATCTGGCCTTCAAAGCGTCACCTATCGGCTGGATTGCCACCGGTATCGGGGTGCTCATTTCACTGGTAACCTGGGCCTGGCAGAAGTTCGAGGGATTCCGGCGCGTCATATACGGAGTCTGGGAGGGGATGAAGCTGTTCGGTCGGCTGCTTACGGATGTCATACTCGGTGCCGTGCGCAACTTGGTTGGAGGTATCGGCTCACTCGGTTCGGCACTCGTAAAACTTTTCAAAGGCGATTTCAAAGGAGCGGCCGAAGAGGCTGTCAGGGGAGCCAAACAACTCTTCTCCGCCACGCCGGTCGGCATCGCCGTCGATGCAGTCGGCAGTGTACGAAATGCCGACTGGAGCGGTGCATGGGCACAAGGGACGGCCAAGGGGACGGCCTCGTTTGAACGGTCACAGCGTAAACGCTCCAAAACGTCCAATGACGTCGTTACCGAAATGCCGGGAATCATCGTTCCCGCCGTGGACACCGATTTCGACACGCTGTTAGCCAAAATGGGCGGAGGAAAAAAAGTAAAGCAATCTTCTGGCAAGATTCTCGATAAGGACGGCATTGCCAATCTTCATGGAACGGCCGAATACAACGCTATCGTTTCCCGCCTGCGTCCTGTGCGTATCGGTGTGCAGAGCGCAACACCCGTCACGACGGCGGTTGCCGCATCCGGAATATCGCCGGCAGGGACAGCGTCCGCTATGCCGGCTGGGGCGGACGACACCGATTACTGCAAGTCCCAGAACTGGCTTCAGACGATTTGCGGCTATGTCGCAAGAATAGCGGCCATGATGGCGATGCCGGCGGCAGCAGTAGCGCAGCCATCCTTCTCCGCGTTCCCGGAAAGATTGCCCGCAGCCGCGGAGGAGCGATTGGCAGATACCGGATACGCATATTGCGACGGACGGTCGTCCGGACGGATGGAAAAAGTGTGCGACCAGATAGTAATCAACATAGCCGACGGCAACGACCCGGAGGCAATCAAAACCGCGGTGCTGGAGGCGGTCATAGAAGCGATAGACAATGGAGCATAGATTCGATATAAATAATATTCTCGCCGATATAGTCGGTTATCGGGGCATACCGTTCCCCGGTGGTATCGGGCTGCAGAATATGCAGACGAGTGTCCGGCCGGCAGCGCAATTCTACCTTCCGGAACCAGCTCCGCAGCAGGGGGCGCTCAAAAGCGCCGCACCCCTGCGTGCCTGTGACCGCCTCGGGCGGTGGTATTTCATGCCGGTCTATTTCGTGACGGCCGCCGGCCGGACGATAGAGTTCCCGTATGCGGTCATGAATATCAAAGGAGGCAAGAAAATCGTCTCGACGGATCTGACCGGTTCCGGCAAAGGCTCCGTAAACGAACTCATCACGCACAACGGCTATACGATATCGCTGGCCGGGATGATTCTTTCACCGGACAACACTTACCCGGAGGATGCGATTGCCGAGGTACGCGACCTCGTCATGCTCGACGAACCACTGGAAATCGTCTCGGCATTGACCGGCATCCTGCTCGCAGCCGACGACAAGGTGATTGTCACCAGTTACGATTTCCCTTTCACGCCGGGGCTGGAGAATGGCCAGGCAGTAAAGCTGGAATTGCGTACCGATGCCCCTTTCGAACTCGTAATCGAATGACACATCATGTTCGTACTGTGCAGTGAAATAACCATTGGGGGAAAGCGGTTCAGGAGCGTGAACGACGTGCACATAAAGCGCAGCGTCAATACGCTGGTGGCCACGGCGGTCATCAAGGTTCCCGTAACGGCCGTATTGTGCGACCGTAAGACGCGAACCCGCATCGAGACGGCGCAGGCCGTCACCGTCGGCGACCCGGTGGAAATACGACTCGGTTACAACGGCCGCCTGCGTACCGAGTTCCGCGGCTACGTGAAAAGGCTGAACTACCGCACGCCGCTCGAAATCGAGTGCGAAGACGAGTTTTACGCCTGTCGGCTGCGAGCCGTGCGCCACTCCGGACCCACGACGTTGCGCGAACTGCTCCAGAAGTGCGGCCTTACGGTGGGTTACTGCGAAGAACTGACTATTGCGGAGTTCCCCATACCCGACCAAAAGACCAAAAGCGACAAGGTATCGACGGTACTCAACCGACTCAAAAGCCGATATCTGCTTTCGATATGGTTCGACCTCGCCGGAAAAGTGTATGCCTGCCGGCCCGCATCAGTCGTCGGTGCAACCGTCCGCTACCGGTTCCGGTACAATACGGTTTCAGAGGACGAACTGAAATATCATCGTGCCGACGACGTGAAAGTACTCGTCAAAGCGGTCGGTATTCGACGCGACGGGACGACAGTGGAGATATCGGTGGGCGACGAAGGGGGGACGGAAACGAAACTGCAGTTCTATGATGTATCGAATGAAAAGGAGTTGCGGATGCTGGCCGCCGCCGAACTGGAACGCCGCTCCTATGACGGATACAGCGGGACGATGACCGCATTTCTGGAACCGTTTGCCGAGCCCGCCATGATTGCTTCGATGACCGATGACCGGTATACCGAGCGCAGCGGCAATTATTTCATAGAGAGTACTGAGGTATCGTTCGGACAGAGCGGCGGACGACGCAAAGTGGAGATCGGACTGAAAATATGAAAACGGAGGAAAGATTGAGACAGCTCTTCGAGAGCCGGTTGGCGGAGGCCGCATCGGGGTCGTTCTACGGAGAGGTGCTGGCGGTGGACGAAACGTCACGTACATGTACGGTCGATGTGCAGGGAGTACAATATGAAGGGGTGCTGCTCTATGCGGTGGAGAATGCCGATTTGCGCGGCGGTGTCCGGTTTCCTGCGGTCGGCAGCATGGTACTCGTAGCCCGTATAGACGGGAGCGAACGTCTCTACGTGGCTATGGTTTCCGAAGTGGACAAGGTGGTCTTCACGCTCGGCGACGATATGCAGACCGAGTGTTCGGACGCCGGCATATCGGTGCAGGTCGGCGATACGTCGCTGCGGATCGACGGCGACGGGATTGCCCTCGGCCGCGGTACAAGCGGTCTGCTCACGACGTTGGAACGGCTACTCGACGCGCTGTGTGCGCTCACGGTAACGACCGGTACGGGACCTTCTGGAACACCGGTCAACGCGGCTGAGTTCCGGCAGATCAAAGAGGATTTGAAGAACTATTTGACGGCATGACATGGCACTTGTAAAGACGACTATAAAGGCTTCGGTAAAGGCTGCCTTTACCGAAGTGATGAATCAGGAGGATGACCGCGACGCAGCCCTCGATCGGGTGGCCGACCGGCTGGCCGACGCGGTGATAGCGGCCATAAAATCGGTCACGATAAACTACACGACCGGCCTCGTGGCACCGCCCTCCGGCGGGCCTGTAACCGGTGTATTCACTTGTACGATAGAATAGAGAGACTCATGGAAGATATCAGACAGACGACCGACGGCGATGTGGACCTCTCTGCGGGGGATATCGTCATGACGGAATCCGCCCGCCAGCACCAGCGCGACCTGCTGCTGGCCGTCAAGGGCGGAAACAAGGAGTTTCCCGCTGTCGGCGTATGCGCCGTCGATTACCTGCACGGGGGTGATTCGCTCGCCCTGCTGCGGGCCTGCCGGAAGGAGTTTGCACGCGACGGCATGAAGGTGAACGAGGTCGCTTACCGGGGTGGAGAACTGATAATAGATGCAGCCTATGAAAACGATAACGGTTAAACCGAATCAGACGGTCTACGACATAGCCGTCGAACAGTACGGTACAGTCGGGGCGCTGGGCGAGTTGCTCTCGCTCAATCCCGGCCTGCGCAACGACCCGGAGGCACTCGTCGCCCTCGGTATAGATCCGCTTTCGTTCACCGACTTCCGTCTGGACGTAGCCGTCGAGAAGGGGCTGCAAATCACGGTCGACGACGACAGCCCGCTGCGAAGAACGGCCGTCGTCAACGAAATGAACAGAGACGTAACAACCTACGATAAAGAGTAACGGACATGGCAAGAGATATCGCAGAGATACAGACCGACATGGTCGCCGCCCTCCGGGCGCGGTTTCCGAAACTGTCGACTTCGGCCGAAGCCGAATGGCGGCACTGGACACATATCATCGCAACGGCAATACACTCGTTCGAGGTACTGCTCGACCTATTCCGCGGCGAGATGAACGCTATGGCGGGGCGTATGACCGCCGGCAACATCCGGTGGTACGCCGATATGTGCTACCGTTTCCAGAACGGTCACCAACTGCTCTTCGACCGGAAGAGCGGTACGCTCGCCTATGCGGATGACGACCCCGCGTCCCGTATCGTCGCCGTGGCCGCAGTCAATGAGCACACGACTGTATCCGACGGCCTCCGGCAGCGGGTGCTGTCGGTGAAGGTGGCGAAAACGGATGACAAGGGCACGGTGATACCCCTCGACGCCGACGAACTGCACAACTTCACCGGATACATGGACAGCATCAAGATGGCGGGCACCGATGTGGAGGTCATCTCGACCACGGCCGACCTTATCCGTTACGATATGGAAGTTTTCTATTCGCCCATGTATCCGGCGACGACGGTACGCGAAGATGTCCTGGCCGCGATTGCGGGTTACAAGACGTCGCTTTCGTTCGATGCCCGGTTCTATCCGCAGAAGTTGCTCGATGCGGTCCTGCATGTGGCGGGCGTAGAGACGGCGACGCTGCACGCCATATCGCGAAAGGGAGCTACCGACAGCGACTTCACCGAAATCGGCGCCATGGCGCAGCTGCACAGCGGCTACTTCAACTATGACGATGACCATTGTACGTTAACGCTCACATCGACAACACAGGCATCATGAATCCGACTATCGACTACGACAATCTCGTCCGGCAGCTTGCCGAGCCCCACCGCCGGCAACCGGTAAGGCTCGCCCTGTTGCGGGCCTTCGTGACCCGTCTGAAAGAGCTCCACGCGCAGTTCTATGCCTACCGGCGCGATACGCGCATCGTCGTGAACCTGACTGGTCAGGTCGCCGTTCTGGAAGGGTGGCTACGTTACAGGTTCGACGAGCCGTTCGCCATCAAGGTCGTCACCTACGACGACGGACTGCTGCCCGTCGGCCTCGAAGCCGAGGGCGAAACCATGTTGGCGGACATCGGAAACACATCCGACACTTGGACGTCGATAGCTTTGGAGGGGGAGATGCGCCGGCGGTTCGGCGATGCCGATTTCATCGTTTACGTTCCCGCTTCGGTAGACCTGGCGCTGGTTACCGCCGAACTGGAGAGATACAGACAAGCGCTCGTAACTTATAAAATCGTTCAGCAATCATGAAAAGACAGGTACAATACGCAGGAGTCAAGAAGTGGGCCGGTTCGGACATCGTGGAATGCCAGTCGCAGCCGCTCGAAGCCATCGACCGCTTCTTCGGACAGTACGGCCCGCATATCCTTCAGGGCTGCGAAGTGACGTTGTCGGGAGACCGCGCCGAAATTTCGGCCGGACTGGTAGCACTCGAAGGAAAAGATGTCGAGGGGAACAACGTCCGTATGGTCGTCCCGTTTGAAGGAGTGACGGGAACCGTGCTGCCCGTCTACCTGACACTCTCGCATACGGTACGCGAGCGGCCCTATGTGGACGGCAGCGTCAAACCCGTGGCCTACGATTATAAGGCTGTGGCAGCGGCCGTGAAACCGGCCGAAAGCACGCCGTATCTCGAAATTACCGCAGCCGGCGGTCGGCGGTTTTCGGACGTCGTGCAGGATGCCGGGCATCGTTTCATAACCGACGCCGAGCGCACGAAGTGGAACGCGGCACAGGGCAATGCCGAAAATTACGCTGAAAACGTGGCTGCTGAAGCCGAGGAAACTGCCGTGCGCGACGCGGTGCTGCGCACCCGCCTTATCGGCACAACGCTCGACAAGGGCTATTTTAAAACCGCCGATGAATCGCTCCTGTTTACCGGCGACCGGACAATGCGTGTCGTATTCGTTACCGGCGACGACGTGACTACACGACAGGCAGTTTTTCGTGACGGATACAATAACCAGCATAATACGATCAGCGTCGCAAGTGGATGGATAACAGGCAGAGTCGGCGGTACTTCGTATCAGACCGCTGCGCAGCCCGACACCATCTACGAGGTCGTGCTGGTGAAAACGGCGGACGGCTGCAAAGTATCCGTTAACGGTGTTGTTCAAAACAAGGCTCTCGCCGGCGATGCGGCGGAGACGCGATTTATCGAGGTAGGCAACAGCGAAAATGTGCCCTTTTTCGGTCGCATAATTTCCGTCCGTGTGTTCAATTTTGCGTTTTCCGATACCGATATCGCCGCCTCGTGGAACGGTGAGCACCCGGAACTCTGGCGTGTGCTGGATATATGGCGGAATATTGTACATTCACAATGGCCATCAGACGGCTTTACTGCGTCCGCTGGTACGTGGGTGCAGAACAACAACGCGACGAAAATTACGAGTGATGTATCAGCGGCCAACGGTTTTTCCGGAACGTTTTTACGGGCGACAAATAGCACCCCCGGCAACCTAAGCATATACAATGCCTGGCGTATCAGTACGCCGGTCGAACTGAAATTTGCACAGCTTGTCGAATTTGAATATCGCAGCGACGGCGCAGTAAAAGCGATACATGGCAGTACAGTGTTGGCGAATTTTCCTGCCAACACCGGAAATGCTGTAACGGTGAGCTATATAGCTCCGGCCGGGCAGTATACAAGTCTGTCTATGGCCAGTGAGGCAGGCACATACATCGAAATCCGCACTCTGCGCATCATGACGCTCGGCTGTCTGCTCGACCTCACCCCGGCGGGACTGACCCCGACTATCTGGTACGATGTTTCCGGCCAGGAAAACGACGTACCCTATTTCCTGAACGGCAACAAGGCGGGCGAGGTAGAGCTCTCCTACGATACGACGGGATTTCCGGATACGACGGCCGCCGACCGGGAGGCAGTGTTGGCATACGCCAACCGGTACGATGCCGACCGCGAAGCGGTGCTTGTTCGCATGGCCGACGCCAATGCCGGACAAGCGCTCGCCGAACATGCGAACGATGCAGTGAAGCACGTCACCGCCTCGGAGCGTTCGGCCTGGAACGCGAAAGCCGACCTTGACAAAACAGGCCATGTGACGCCGCAGCAGATAGCCCCACGGCAGGGACGCCAGCAGGGTGTACGAACGGAATACGGCTATTACAAGAGTACTGAAGCAGCTCTCAATCCGGAAGGCTCGCAAACACATGTGGTGACGTTTGTCACGGGCGACGACGTTACCACCTCGCAGACCGTTGCTGCCGGAAAGAATTTCGCGTTTACCATTGTTGCAGGTATGCTAAATGCTGCGAGTGTCAGTCCGAATAGATTATATCAGGCTGTATGTGTCGTGGATTCCACGACCGGAAAAATGAGTCTGTATTTGAACGGTACCATTATCACAAGCGGCAATACTCTTACTGCATCCGATGCATTGTATATCGGCAGGTATAGCGATAGTACGCCGCGCCCATTTAAAGGTAGCTTTATCAGCTACCGGCAATTCTCGTTCGCCATGCGTACGGAGGATGTCGCGGAAGTATGGAACGGCGGCCGTCCAACGGCATGGAGAGTACCGTCCGATTACCGTAAGAAACTGCCGAGTTCGTGGCCGACGTCCGTATATACAACTTCAGCCAGTACTTGGCGCGAAAATCACAATTACATAACCTACACTCCGAATGTCGCAGCGATCAATGGTTTTTCAGGAGCGTTCGCAAAATTCACGGCTGAGCCGACGGCGGAAGATTTCAGTACATACAACAGTTTTCGGCAAAATTATGCTCCGGACAGGGCGTGCTGGCAATATGTCAAATTCGAGTATCGCTGCGACAAGGATTTCGAGTTCCGCAGCGGCGGAACGGCCGTAGCATCGTTTGCCGCTAATACGGGCGATGCAAAGGTCGGCTACGTGCTTTTCCCCCCTAAGACATATGGAGGTTTCTACGTCGGGAAAGGCAGTACGTATCTCGAAATCCGAACGTTGGAGATAACGACATTAGGGCTGTGTACCTCCGCTTTCGAGCCGGAAAGCCTGTTGCCGGAGGGCTGGCGCAATATGATCGACGGCGGTACGAACTTGGAATATACGCCTTACGAAGAAGATTCTGTTGCGTTTTTCGATTATACGGTACCTGAAGAGCCAGGTGCGGTATCGTTGGCAAAACAATATACTGACGAGCGGGAAGAACAGATACGTTCAGATTTCGATGCGGCTGACAAAACGATTTTAGCGCAGGCAAAGGCGTATTCAGATTCGGTTGCAGACAGCAAACAGGATACGATACCGACAATTACAATAGCTGATTTCGACACCTTCAACCCGTCGGGTGTCGCATCGATGTCGAGCATGCCGGTCGGAGCTGGCTGTTATTTCATCAGTAACGGAGCTGTTGGACGACCGGCAACCATAACTGATAGTAAGGTGTGGTGCGGACGCATTACGAAAATGAGTGCAACTCAATACCGTATCGAAGCATTCAATACGTCCGGTAACATATCTACTCCGCAATTTGCAACGAGATTATATACGAATACTAAAGTATATGATTGGCAGCTTTTAACGGAAGACATGCGTAATGGCACGTCCGGTTATGCAAAATTTCCTGGCGGTCTTATGTTGGAATGGGGAAAAGTGGCAGCGGCAGATATCAACGTGCAACCTGTCACAGTCAAGTTTCCCATGACTTTCCCGGGGGGAATTCCCTTTTCAATTGCCTGCATTGCGTGGGATGGCGATAACCAATTGGATATGCGCACCTTTACTGTAACATCCCTTTCCGCATCGCAGATGCAGGTAAGAATTACGGATATGTCAGGCGGTTCTGTCGGAGCGAACGGATGTACATTCCTGTGGCAGGCAATAGGCAAATGGTAATCATCAATTCATAACTTATGAAAAAAATGTATTGGTACAACGGCGGCTTCTACGACCGCCCGATGGACGGCGGTACGGAGATTTCCGTCGGCTATTGGCAAGAACTGCTCGACGGACAAGCTGCCGGCAAGATCATCGTATCGGATGAAAACGATTATCCGATACTGGCGGAGCCACGTCCGTCGCTGGACGGGACCCGCAAGATGGTGCTCGCCCGTATACGCGCCTACGACACGAGCAACGCCGTCAATAGTTTCACCCTGAACGGAACAGCTATGTGGCTCGACAAGGCGGCCCGCGCGAGTCTCGCCCGCACGCTGGAGATATTGGAAGCCTCCGGCGCAGACAGCGTAACGGTATGGTCGGACGGCATGCCGCCCGTGCCGGTAGAGCTCTCCATTGAGAATGCCCGCACCCTGCTCAATGCCGTAGAACTCTACGCTAAAGAATGCATGAATGTCACGCAGACGCATATACGCGCGATATTCGATACCAACGATACCGACGAAGTATTGTTGTACGATTATACAGCCGGCTATCCGGAAAAACTTACATTAAAATTCGCATGAAAACAGACAAATTACTGCATGTACTCTGTGGTTATGCCGTAGCGCTGACTATCGGCATATGGCTGCCTTGGTTCGGCGCTCTCGTCGGCGTTGCGGCGGCATTCGGAAAAGAGTTCTTATGGGACAGGCTGCTGAAGCGCGGTACGTTCGAGTGGGCCGATATCAATGCCACGCTCGTCGGCGTGCTGGCCGGTTTCTGCCTGGCCTTCCTGCGCGCAAATATCGCGTAATCCTATGCAGCCTATGGGGGCAGGTACGAAAAAGCCCCCGCCTCCATACCGGTAGTTTCCCAGGCATACCGGTACGATAAAGGTGCACAACCACCACGACAGGGACGTAAGTCCTTGAAGGCGGTTGTGCACCTAATTTTTTGCCTGGGATGGACAAATATACGAAATTTATCATTATGGGAAAGTTTAATTACAAGGAGCAGTATGGCGTAATCGTCATCTGCGAGGACGAAAAACAACAGCGCGAGGTTTATGAGCGCCTCCTTGCCGAAGGTTTGATACTTAAAATCGTAACCGTATGAAAATAGACATCAGACACCGTTGTAGTGACTTTGACAGTTACCGCGCGGCACGTGTAAAAAGCCTTTTCAATGCCGAAAAAGGTTGCGACTGGCAGCGGTCGGTCGAGATACCCATAGAGGGTATGGATTGGAAAATAGGTCTCGTCGTCGGTCCGTCCGGAAGCGGTAAAACCAGCATCGGCCGCAGGATATTCGACGAGCCTATTTATGACCTATACGCCGATTGGGCTGCGGATAAGCCCATCGTGGACTGCATCGCGCCGAACGGCGACTTCAACGCCGTGACCGGCGCACTCTCAGCGGTAGGATTAGGCGACGTACCAGCATGGTTGCGTCCTTTCCACGTGCTGAGCAATGGGGAGCAGTTTCGAGCGGGACTGGCGAGACTCGTGTGCGAGCGACCTCCACACGCTGTGGTGGACGAGTTCACATCGGTCATTGACCGGCAAATCGCGAAAGTCGGTGCCGCAGCGTTCGCTAAAACTTGGCGACGCGGTGAAGGACAGGTCGTACTGCTGTCGTGTCACTATGATATCATAGAATGGCTGCAACCCGATTGGGTGTACGATACCGCGGAGGCACGCTTTTACGAGCGTGACTGTCTTCAACGCCGCCCGGCGCTCGAACTTCAAATTCATAAAGTCCGGGGAACTGTATTCCCCCGATTGTTTAAGCAGCATTATTATTTAGACCTACCTGCTCCAGTGGCTGCCGAGTATTTCGTCGGCTTCATAAATGGAGAACCGGTCTGCCATGTGGCTGTAACGCCGCTCTTCACGGCGAGAGCATATCGGGCCACCCGCCTCGTCGTGATGCCCGAATGGCAAGGAATAGGCGTCGGAACGAAGTTTCTCGCCGCTGTATGCGAGTATCACCTGCAGGGTAATGGTCGCAGTGGCCACAAATATCCTGTCTTTTTTCATACATCACATCCGCAGTTGTGCGGAGCACTGCGCCATTCACACCGTTGGGTGCAAACAGGTGCAAGTCTTTACGGAGCGAACAAAAAACGTTCGCAGTTGTCTATGATACGTTCCGCGGCAAAACGGAATATTTCTGATCGGGCATGCACAGGTTACGGAGGTCATTTTAGAGCCGTACAGGCATTCAAATACATAGGAGACTATGATTGTTAAGATTTTAGGAAATGACGATACGCTCGCTTACCGCGAGGCCGAACGAACGGTCAAGGCCCTCGGCTATGCCGTTTGGGATGAAACATATTTCTTCGCCGACGTGGCTATAGCTCCGCTTCTGACCGAAAAACTTGATGAGGCCGCTCTGTCGGAACCGGAACTCGGCACGCTCGTCTTTCACCCGTCGCCTCTGCCCTACGGTCGTGGCGCTTCATCGATACGGTGGGCATATAAACGGCATGAGCCTATCACGGCTGCGACATGGTTCTGGGCAGACGCCGGGTTGGATACTGGCGATATTTGCGAACAAGAGATTGTAAAGATAGATTACTCGTTGCGGCCACGTGAATTTTACGAACTCGACATCATTCCTGCCATGCGCCGCACTCTCGAACGCTGCTTAAACGGCCTTTCAATGGGCATAAAACGCCGCATTCCTCAGGTCGCAAAATATGCAACCTTTGACAAACGCATCTGAACGGTTCTTACTGTAAACAACGAAGCGTATCCCGATTTCCGAGGTACGCTTCGTTTTGTCAATAAATCGCTTCGTTTCATTTTCCGCCTAACATTTCGTTTTGGCGATTATAAATCAACGCATAGCATTAGCTATGCCCTGTAATTTCATTACCATGGCGAAAACATATCAACAAATAAACGAACGGATTAAGAACGGCGAAGCGGTCGTACTGACTGCCGAGGAGGTGTCGCAACTCGCCCTCACGATGTCGCCGGAAGAGATAGCCGACAAAGTGGACGTCGTAACCACCGGTACTTTCGGCGCCATGTGCTCTTCGGGCGCCTTCATCAACTTCGGACACTCCGACCCGCCCATCCGCATGGAACGCATCGAACTCAACGGTGTGGGCGTAAGCGGCGGACTCGCTGCCGTGGATACCTACATAGGGGCCACCGACTGCAACCCGGCCAATCCCGAATACGGCGGAGCGCATATCATCGAAGACTTCATCAACGGCAAGGACATTCTGCTGGAGGCCTGGGGCAAAGGGACCGACTGCTATCCCCGCCGCCACATCCGCACCTACATCAACCGGGATACGGTGAACGAAGCCTATCTCTACAATCCGCGCAACGCCTACCAGAACTACAATGTGGCGACCAACACCTCCGACCGCACCATCCATACCTACATGGGTACGCTCCTACCGAAGATGAAGAACGCCAGCTACTCCACCTCCGGCGAGCTGTCGCCCCTGCTGAACGACCCGGAGTGCCGCACGATAGGACTCGGTACGCGCATCTTTCTCGCCGGTGCGGAAGGGTATGTGGCGTGGAACGGGACGCAGTTCAACACCTCCAAGGAGACGAACGAATACGGTATCCCGACAAGCAATGCCCGCACCATCGCCGTCATAGGCGACCTGCGTGAGATGAGTACCGAATACCTGCGGGGCATGTATTACGAGAAGTACGGATGCAGTCTCTTCGTCGGCATCGGTATTCCGATACCGATACTCGACGCCGACCTGGCCCGCCGCGTATCCATCCGCAACGAACAGATTGAAACGACCGTGGTGGATTACGGCAACGGCAACAGGGTGCTCGGCAAAACCAACTACGCTGCCCTGCGGAGCGGCGAGATAGAGGTCGGCGGCCACCGGATAAGAACAGCCCCCGTGTCGAGCCTCGCCAAAGCCCGCGAGATAGCGGAACTGCTCAGGGAGCGCATCCGGAGCGGCAAATTCCTGCTGAGCGAGCCGGTACGCCCCATGCCTACGGGTACTACGACCAAGAAACTGCAAATACGCGAAGAACCCGGAAGAAACCATTGAAATACGAAAAAACATGAAAAGGAAATATATGCTGTCGTTCTCGGAGAGCACGGGCGACAAACCGATAATACACGACCTGATAAAACGTTTCGACATATGCATCAATATCATCAAGGCGGAGATGGCGCCGGGACTGGCCGGGTCCATGCTCGCGGAGTTCAGCGCTCCTGAAGGGGACATCGCACAGGCACTTGAATTCCTTGCCGCCCAAGGGGTAGGAACAGCCCTCGTCACGGACAAAATCATCTTCCGTGAGGAGCGGTGCGTACAGTGCGGCAGTTGTGCGCTGGCCTGCTTCTCCAAAGCACTGACCATCGGGCCGCCCGACTGGAAACTCTCCTTCCAGCGGGAAAACTGCATATTGTGCAAACTGTGCCTGACGGCATGCCCGCAACATTTATTCACCATAGCAAACGACTAACGATGAAAGAGTACAAAATTCGGATATACCGCGACAATTTCAACCGCGACCGTTGGCAAACCTTCACGATAAGCTACAAGGAGAGCGACCTCTGCATCGGCATCGACACTGCATCGTACGTCCCCGAAATGAATCTCTTCGCCGGACAGATTCTCCGTGAACTACGGCTCGAAATGGACGCATACATTACGAACGACCCGACCTACGCGGTCATCCTCTCCCCCTATTTCCCGGCCGCCGGTGCGCCCGGGATACTGGTACGGATGGCGGAAGCCGCAGCAACGGCAGGCGTCGGCCCCATGGCCGCCGTTGCAGGAGCGATAGCGGAGTACATCGGCCGACGCCTCAAGACGGAGTACGACTGCCGGGAAGTCATCGTCGAAAACGGCGGCGATATCTACGCCGACATTGTCGAGGGGATGGACATACCCGTATTCGCGGGACAGTCGCCGCTCTCGGAGAAGGTCGGCATCTTCATTCCGGAGGGAGGAAGAATCAGCATCTGCACATCTTCCGGCACGGTCGGGCCATCACTCAGTTTCGGAATGGCCGATGCCGTGATGATAGTCTGCAGCGACGCAGCACTGGCCGACAGCTACGCGACCGCCTTCGCCAACAAGATACACACCAAACAGGACATCAACAACGTAATCGCCGAGATACGGAAAATCCCCGCCATTTCGGGAGCCATCTGCATCAAGGACGACATGTTCGGCATCTGCGGCGAATACGGACTCAAAATATGGAAACAACCCCTGATACGATAAGATAAGGGAACCGTTCCGAAAGCGAACGCAGGACAGAAGGATACGGAAGCCGGCCGCGGTTTCCGGCGAATATCCCTGTACCCGCGCCCGCACGGAACGGCACACAAACACGGCACAATGAAAGTAAAAGAGATATTGGCAGCATCGGACAGGACGCTCATCTCGTTCGAGCTCCTGCCGCCACTGAAGGGCGGCGACATCGGGAAGGTCTACAACGCCATCGAACCGCTCATGGAGTTCTCACCCTCCTTCATCAATCTTACCTACCACCGCGACGAGGAGGTGATACGCCAGCGGCCGGACGGAACGCTGGAGCGCATCACGGTCACGAAACGCCCCGGAACGGTGGCACTGGCGGCGGCCATCATGAAACGTTACGACGTGGAGGTGGTTCCCCATCTGGTCTGCGGCGGCCTCGACCGCCATACGATAGAGAATATCCTGATAGACCTCAACTTCCTCGACATCGACAACGTGATGGCGCTGCGGGGCGACCCCGCTCCGGGCGAACGCTTCTTCACCCCCACCAGAGGAGGACACGCCTACTGCTCCGACCTCGTGCGGCAAATCAGCGACATGAACCGGGGCGTCTACCTCGACGAACTCCAGCAGAACCCCATCCCCACCCACTTCTGCATCGGGGTCGCCGGTTATCCGGAAAAACATTACGAATCGCCCAACCTCTCGCAGGACATCCGGAACCTGAAGCGAAAAGTGGACGCGGGGGCCGACTACATCGTCACGCAGCTCTTCTTCGACAACGCCCGTTTCTTCGACTTCGTGGAGCGGTGCCGCGCCGAAGGTATTACGGTACCGATAATACCGGGACTGAAACCCGTCTCGTCGCTGAAACACCTCGAAATGCTCCCGCGGACGTTCCACATCGATATGCCGGAAGCGCTCACCGAGGAGCTGTCGCGTTGCCGTACCGACGAACAGGCCAAGGAGGTGGGCATTGAATGGAGCGTCGGACAGGCCAAAGAGCTGAAGGCGGCGGGTGTACCGGCCATCCATTTCTATACCATGAGCCGTTCGGGAAACATCTGCGAGATACTGAAACGGGTATTCTAATCCGCGCAGAGGAAACGGAACGGGGTGCCGGAAGGCACGGAGAACGACCGGACATCCGGCGGATACCGCCGAAGATGTAGGGAACGAAGGAAACGCCGTTCCCCAGTCCGCCGACAGTCTCCGCAGCAAAGGCGAAAAGAGCGAACAGAAGGCAGAGGCTCTCCGTTTCCCTATGCGAACCACCGACAAACCATTATCTTTGCACCGGTAAAAAAGCATTCACATGAAACCGACACTACTGATAATGGCGGCCGGCATGGGTTCCCGGTACGGCGGCCTCAAACAGCTCGACGGGGTGGGCCCTTCGGGCGAAACCATCATGGACTACTCGGTCTTCGATGCCGCGAGGGCAGGATTCGGAAAGGTGGTCTTCGTCATAGGCCGCCACTTCGAACGGGATTTCCGCGAAAAGGTACTCGCCAAGTACGAAGGACGCATTCCGACCGAAGTGGTATTCCAATCGGTAGATGCGCTGCCGGACGGATTCGTTCCGCCCGCCGACAGAGTAAAACCGTGGGGTACGGGACACGCCGTACTGACGGCCGCCGGAACGGTACGCGAACCGTTCGCCGTGATAAACGCCGACGACTTCTACGGCCGCAATGGCTTTGAGGTGCTCGCACGGTTCCTCGCCGGGACCGACGGTACCGGACAATACTGCATGGTCGGCTACCGGGTCGGCAATACCCTCTCCGAAAGCGGGTCGGTGTCGCGCGGCGTATGTGAAACCGATACGGACGGATTCCTTACATCGGTCACGGAATGCACCGAAATACGCCGTCAGGAGGGCCGCGGCATCATCTTCCGCGACGAACAGGACGAATACCATGCGCTGGCTCCCGAAACACCGGTCTCCATGAACATGTGGGGCTTCACGCCCGACTACATGGATTTCTCCGCCCGGCTGTTCGCACGCTTTCTGGCGGAGCGCGGCCACGAACTGAAAAGCGAATTCTACATTCCGACCGTCGTCAATGAAGCCATCCGCTGCGGAGCGGCGAAGGTAAAGGTACTCGATACCGACGCAAGCTGGTTCGGTGTCACCTATGCGGCCGACCGACCGGGTGTAGTGGAGAAGATACGCGCCCTGGTGGATGCGGGCGAATACCCCGAACAACTCTGGTAAGAGTTCTCCGCCGCAGCCTGTCCGATAGGGCGTACCGACATCGGAAAAAGGAAAGCTCTCCGCCCCTCCTCTGTGTGCAGCAGGCGGCAGACTCCGTACGGAACCGCCGGCTCCCCCATACACGGACGACACGATAAAGGGACTGCCTTAAAAGGCAGTCCCTTCATCCATAGTATCGGCTGGCGGTCCGGAACACTCTTTCCGCAAGGGCGGCGCTCCGGACAATGGCCCGGCATCAATGCCTGCGCAGCGAGGTGAGGTTTTCGAGGTTGAACTTCGCCTCCTTGCTGCCGTGCTCGATGGCCTTGCGGAAGTGCGCCTCGGCAGCACGGTAATCCCCTTCGAGGGCTTTCAAGACACCGATATTGTTATGTGCACCGGCGAAGTCGCCGAGCCTGTCGAGATACTTGTGAGCCTCCTTGAGGTCGTTCTTGCGGAGCGCAATGGCCGCCATGTTGTTATTGGCTACGGGGTCGTCCGGATAATACCGCAGGGCTATCATGAACACCTCCTCGTACTCGGGTGAATCCTGCGGATACGACAGGGCTATCTGGTACAGTTCGTTCAGGCTGAGGTATTGGGGATTCGTCCGAATGACCTTCTTTCCCTCCTCTACCGTGAAAGGCAGCACGGTGTAATCAATCGTATAGTCTGTCCGGCGCAGACCGGGATAGACGTCGTGCAGCAGCATGTTGTAGGTAGCGCCCTTGTCAAGCGCACGTATCTTCGCATCACGGGCATCGGGAGCGTAGTTGTCGATAATGGCGAGCACCTCATCCCGGTAACGGATATCGGAAGCAGCTACCCAATGGCGCACACTGTCCCAATCCTCCGGCACATTGCCGACGGTATAAAGCGACTTTGCGATACCGGGGAACCGCTTCTGTACAAGGTCGCGAATGGTATTCACGCGCCCGAGCGACAGTTTCGCGTTGAAGTCGTAGGAGCCTTCGGGCGACGCATATCCCGTCATCCGGATACCCGTGACCTTCACCTTGTCGTCACCGGCAAGACGGCCGGTAAACCTGTATATATTCTCCAGCTCGGCAGCATTGTCGAATATGTTCATGTCTATCGTGGTCTTGCTTACCTGGAACACGATACGGGCCGTCATGGTTTCCGAACGGGCCTTGACAACCTCCACTTCCGGAACGAGGAACATCACCTGCGGGGGCATCGGATTGTAAAGCGTTCCCACGAGCGTGGGATACTCGGCTATCACGCTCCGCCTCGAATAGACATGGTCAAGCTTTATTTCGGCTCCGTCCATCCACGCCTCATAAGGAAACGAAGCGGAGTACATCACCGTATTGGGTGAATCGGGCGCCCACTGCATACCGTTTTTCCGGGCCTCGCGACGCATCTCGCGCACGTACCGACGCGACTGCACCACCGTTTCGTAAGGCATCAGCCCGGAAGGATTGGCATTCAGTTCCCCGCCGCGTTCCAACTCCTTGTAACGCCGCTCGCCCACTATCACGACGGGCTCCAGCCATAGCATGTTCTCGCCCTTGACGAGATAGGGTGTAATTACGAACTCCTCGTTCGGGTCAAGCATGACGCCGTCGAAGTTTATCATGAAATCCAGGTCGGTCAGGTCACCCACCATGGTAGAACGGTACGACACGACCTTCACGGCCTGACGGGCAGGCGCATGCATGTGCTGCATCTGGCGTTCCGCGCGGCGCATCTCCCTGCGCATCTCGTTTTCCGCACGCCTCTCCTCTGCGCGTACTCCGCGCATCTCTCTGCGCATCTCATTCTCGGCCTGCTGCCCGTACCGTTTCATGGTACGCTCCTCACGCCTGAGGTCCTGCGCCGTAGCGGCACTCCCTACCAACAGGGCCACCGCTGCCAACAATAACGTAATTCTTTTCATCTCAGTAATTTTAATGTGAATATCATCTTGTACAAACCGTTCTGCAGTTCGGCAGGCCGCACGAAACGACCCTTTCTCCCGATAGATAAACAAATTATGTGCAAAACCTTCCTTGTGCATACTTCAATCTGCGGAAAACGCACACCTCCCCGGCAGCCGGCCGGCGCAGAACCGACATATAAGATATTAATTTTCATTGCATTATGCAACAGTATCTGCACCGTATCGCTACCTGTAAAAATCGCCTGTCTTCCTGCGAAACCGTCTGCTTTTTCCAACGAAGAGGAGCCACCGCCCGCCCGCGAGGCTTTTTCGGAACTTTTTCTTCGGGTCCGAAAACACCGCGGGGACAACGCATGTGCGTTGTCCCCGCGGCCGAATTCCACCCCGTCCTCGGTCAGAAGAAACGGCGGCGCATGGCACCGTTATTCTTTTTCCGTCCTTCGGGATTGTAAAGCGTCTTGATATTGGGATGTATCGAATCGAACGACGGCAGGAAATCGAGCGGCTTCACCCCTTCGGCCAGCAGTACGAATACGGTATCATCGCCTGAAAGCGTACCCAACACATCGTCGTAATCTTCATTATCAACCATCACCCCCACGGCTTTCGCATAACCGGCCTTCGTGCGTATGACAATCATATTGCCCGAAAACTCGATGTACCTGATGTTGTCCGTCACCGATGAGGAGACCTTGCCCGAGGTCTGTTCTCCCTGCAGTGTCTCGGGCAGCAGATAGACATAGCCCTTCTCCGCATCGGGAACCTTGATGGCCCGCAACTCCTTCATATCGCGCGAAAGGGTACTCTGAGTAGCATCGATGCCCACCCTTTTCAGCCATGACAACAGCTCTTCCTGTGAAGATATCTGCTCGGAATCTATCAGATTCCTTATAACATCCAGTCTTTCAGTTTTTTTGCTCATAACACATGGATTTTCTGTCACATATTTATGCAAATATAAGGAAAAGATTTTTAAATCGCTTCTGCAAACATATTAAATTACAGAAAAAAAATCATAGGTTTATTCTGCCGAAAGTTCGGCCTGCTGATTTTATATTTCGTAATTTTGCCTCATTCACAGGCTTGGACACCCGAACTCGACGCCTCCAGATGGACTCTTACAAAGCACACGGCATCGTACTGCACACGATAAAATACGGCGATACGTCGGTAGTGGCCTACATTCTGACCGACACCTACGGTCGCCGGAACTACCTGGTACAAGGGGTAAAAAGCGGCAAGGGAAAGGGAAACAAGGCCGCCTTGCTGCAACCCATGTTCCTGTTGGAATTCGAAGGCATCCCCTCGCACCGGTCGCAGATGGACCGTATGAAAGACGTCCGGCTGTCGCACCCCCTCCAGCATATCCCGTTCGACGTCCGCAAAAGCACCATTTCGCTCTTCATGGCCGAAGTCCTTTACAGGCTCATCAAGGAGGTCGAACCCAACTCTCCGCTGTTCGGTTTCGTCCGCGCCTCGGTCATGGCGCTCGACCAGATGGAAGAGGGAATCTCAAACTTCCACCTGTGGTTCCTCGTCCAGTTAAGCGCTTTTCTCGGATTCTATCCGGGCAATGAATACACCGAAGGGGACTGGTTCGACATCGTCGAAGGGTCGTTCACTGCCGGTTTCCCGGAACATGCCGTCGCCATCAACCGCCCCAACGCCGCCCTGCTGGCCACGCTCATGTCCGCAGAAGCGGAAGAGCTCGGCACCCTGCGCCTGTCACGCACGCAGCGGGCCGATTTTCTTTCGGACATGCTGCACTACTTCGGCTACCACCTCGATGCCATCAACAAGGTGCAGTCACTCCGCATCCTCGGCGAAATATTCTAAGCCGCCACCGACGGCAGGAAAACGAATCAACGCCTGCCTGCCCGCTCCGCATCCTCGGCATAAAGGCTGTCGATGATGCCGTCGGCCAGTCCTATGGTCGGCACGAGGATGACCGAGGCGCCGCACTGCCCGGCTATCTCCAGAAAGATATCCGCTGCGAAGGTGATGACGTCGGCCCGGTCGGGACGCATCCTGAAGACACGCACACGCTCCTCGGAGGACATCGACTTGAGTACGCCGTTGATAACGGAGAGTTCGCTCACCGGAAGTTCCATGCCATTCTTGCATCCGGCAGCGGCCAGGCGGTAGAGTTTGTTGATATTGCCGCCCGAGCCGATGATACGCAAACCGGGATGCCCTGCTCCGAGTTCCCGCATGTCGTTCCGCAGGGAGGCCACGGACTCCTCCTTCACGCGCCCTTCGAGCAGGCGCACCGTCCCGATGTCATACGACCGGGAGCTCTGCAACACCCCGCCGCTGATGAGACTTATCTCGGTACTTCCGCCGCCCACATCCACGTACAGGTAATCGTACCTCCTGTCGAGCATCTCCTCAATATGGTTGTCGTATATCAGACGGGCCTCCTCTTCTCCGCCGATTACTTCTATCTTTATTCCCGTCTTGCGGCTTATCTCCCGGATAAGCTCCGGCCCGTTGGCCGCATCGCGGACAGCCGAGGTAGCGCACGCCCGGTAGCGTTTCACGCCGTATATCTTCATCAGTTGCCGGTACGACTTCATCAGGCGCAGCAACCGCTTTCCCTTCTCCTTGGAGATTGTCCCGACCGAAAAGGTATCCTCTCCGAGCCTCAGCGGCACCCTGAGAAGCTGTTCCTTTACGAAAGAGGCTGTCCCCTCCTCCATATCCACGCTTTTTATAAGCAGCCTGACGGCATTGGACCCGATGTCTATCGCCGCATAATTCGTCTTTTCCATATTATTCCGATATCAAAATCTTCTTCTCCTCTCCCGCATCCGGGCCGGGCCGACGGCGCCGGGCAAGGCTTCCGCGCAGGGCGGCCTGCTCCGCCTGCTCCCGATAATACGCATACAGGGCAGACTGGGAACGCAGCGCCTCGCCGTAACCCTCCGGCAAGGTCCAGGGCAGATTCCTGCCGGTACCGTCTACGGTATGTCCCTGGAACGTATCGCGCAGTCCATACGTGATTATCCGTTTCAGTTCCCGGCGTATCTCGGTATCGTGTACCGGAGCCATCACTTCGATGCGGTTATCGAAATTGCGCGGCATCCAGTCCGCCGAACCGATATAGTAGGCCTCCTTGCCCCCGTTGGCGAAGATGAGGATGCGGGAGTGCTCCAGGTACCGGTCGATGATGCCGTTAATCCGGATGTTGTCGCTCCTGCCGGGAATACCCGTCACGAGCGAACAGTTGCCCCGCACGAGGAGGTCTATCCTGACGCCGGCGGCCGAAGCCTCGTAGAGCTTCTGCACCAGAGCACGGTCGGTGATGTGGTTGAGCTTACCCATAATATACGCCGGTTTGCCTGCAGCGGCATTGCGTATCTCCTTGTCGATACGGGCGAGCAACCGGCGGCGCATGTCGTTGGGCGATACGAGCAGTTCCTTGAACCGGATGGGAACATAAGGTTTCTGGATGAAACCGAAGACGGTGCCGACCTCCTGCACCACCCTCTTGCGGGCGGTAAAGAGCGTCACGTCGGTGTACTGCGCCGCGTTGCCTTCGTGGAAGTTGCCCGTACTGATGCAGGCGACGTCCCCTTTGCGGCTGCTGATATGCACGAGTTTGGAGTGCACCTTCAGCCCCTCCATACCGAACACCACGTTGATGCCCGCATCCTGCATCTGTTTCGACCAGTTGATGTTCGACTCCTCATCGAAACGGGCCAGCAGTTCGATGACGACGGTTACCTTCTTGCCGTTACGAGCGGCGCAAATCAGCGTCTTCACCACCTTTGAATTGCGGGCCAGCCGATACATCGTCATGCGTATGGCGGTAACGTCGGGAGAGATGGCCGCTTCGCGCAGTACCCTCAGGAACGACGAAAAACCGTGATAGGGATAGTGCAGAAACCGGTCGCGGGCGCGTATCGCATCGAGCATGCTGCCATGCGCCGTAAATTCGGGTTTCAGCACGGGTTCGAGTGCCGGATAACGCAGGTCACTGCGGCCGCAGTCCGGGAAACGCATGAGGTCTTTCATGTTGTGGTAACGCCCGCCGGCCACCTGCGTATCCCATTTATCTATGTGCAACATCTTGGCGATGCTGCGGAGCATACGGCGGGGCATGGCCGAATCATAGACAAGCCGGATGGGTTCGCCCTTCTTCCGGCTCTTCACCCCCTTGGATATCTTTTGAAGCACCCCGTTGCGCATGTCGCTGTCGAGCTCCATCTCGGCATCCTTGGTGAACTTGAAGGTATAGGCCTCGAACTCCGTATAGGGCAGCCCCTCAAAGATGAAAGGCAGGCAGAGACGCACCGCATCGTCGAGGAACATCAGGCACTTTCTCTCTCCGTCGTCGGGCAGGCGCACGAAACGCCCGAACTCCTGTACGGGCAGCTCGATAAGCGCATACTCATCCGCAACCTTGCCCTCCTCCGCACGGAGCCGGACGGCGAGGTATATCGCATCGTCGGGCTGGTCGTCGAGCTGACGGAAACAGGAGACGAACAACGGATTCGTAGAACCGTTGAGCCGGGTATCGTAGAGGGAACAGATATACTGGCGCTGCACTTCGTTCAACTGCGTCTCGTCCAGCAGCCAGATACCGTGCTGTCCGAGCTCCTCCTTCAGACGGGCGAAAATCTCCTCGAACCGCACGGAGTACTGGGCATTGAGCCTCGTTATCTCCCTGTATGTATCGACAGCGGTCTGCTGCTCCCGCTTGATGCCTTTGTCCTCATACTCGATGATACGGTTGAGCGTCGCCACCCGGACACGGAAAAACTCGTCGAGGTTGTTGGAATAGATGCCGAGAAAACCGAGCCGTTCCAGCAGCGGTACCTCCTCTTTCTCAGCCTCCAGCAAGATACGCCTGTTGAAATACATCCAACTGACATCCCTCTCCACATAATCTTTCTCCATAAACGAACCGCTTTAATATCCACATGCCAAACGGCCCTAAAGGTACGAACCGCCGCCCTTACATGGTGTTAAAAAAATATTACGATTATGTTACGCCGCCCCGGACATCGCTCCCCGCCGGCAGCGCCGTGCGCTTACGTTTCAAAAATCAGGCCCGGACAACAGCGGGCGTAACGGTTCCGCACGCATACGGGGAACCGCAGCCCTACGAAACCCGTCGCCCCCTCGCCGGAATCACCGTCCGACTTGCCTGCCGCCGGAACCCGCCGCGAACGGCATGAAAAAACCGGAGTACGGACACTCCGTACCCCGGTCTTTCACCACGATGAGAGCGGTACCGCCCTCGCTTCTGCTCCCTATTTAATATCAATCTGGCGCATGTTTTTACGTTTCTCCTCCTCGGTCTTCTTGGGAATATCGATAGTCAGAACGCCGTTCTCCATCTTCGCGTCGATGTTGTCCACATTCACATTGTCGGGCAGTATCATGCGTTGACGGAAACTGCTGTACGAGAACTCGCGGCGGAGATAGGTATGTTTCTTGCCCTCTTTTTCCGACTCTTCGTTCTTCTCGACCTTCTTCTCCATCGAAACGGTGAGCTCGTTATCTTCGTTGATATCTATTTTGAAATCGTCGCGGGTCAAACCCGGCGCAGCTATTTCGACCTTGTACTCCTTGTCGGTCTCTATCACGTTCACGGCAGGAGCCGTCGAGCTGGTCTTGTCCACCCATTCGTTCCCGAAGAAATCATCCAGAATCCCCGGTAACCATCCCTGCGTTCTTCTAACTGGCATCATAATTTTGTCCTCCTAACTTTAATCAGTATTATCAATATTTGTCCGGCCTTACGGCCGTCCGCTTCATTCCATCCTTCAGGCCACTGCCCGAAGTCATTTATAGAATAGACAAAGAGTATGCCATGACCGCGAAAGGGCTTCTGACTGCAAAATTGTCAGCCAAACGTGAAAAATTGACACAATCGGACGATTCTCATCCGGAAGCATGCTGGCTTCCAACCGCATCGGGCGACATGAATGAACCGTTTCACGATACGGAGCCGGGGAAGCCCCGCTCCGCAACCCGTTGAACGGCAATTGGTCAACTCCATTTCCAGATTCCGACAACAAAAAATCCGGCGTACATGAATGTACGCCGGATATGAGAAGAAAGCCGAAACCGTTCCGCCGCACGGATACCGCACGGAGAAGGTTTTCTTACCGTCAGTCTTTGAACTTGGCCGTCAGGAATTTGCGGTTCAGAC